>Ga0207703_10000196_pt1 | contig 70463 bp, 57 predicted proteins | sample KBSSwiS12_FD_184304 | JGI IMG/M metagenome (GOLD analysis project Ga0207703, IMG submission 184304) | Switchgrass rhizosphere microbial communities from Kellogg Biological Station, Michigan, USA - KBS Switchgrass S1-2 (SPAdes) (version 2) | ecosystem: Host-associated > Plants > Roots >...
CGCCGGCGTTCGTGCCGTTCGGATTGGCGTTGTACGTCACGGTCATCGTGTCGGCGATGAGCTCGTTGCCCGACTGCCGGACGTTGATGTCGACCTGGTCGCCACGATCGAGGTTCTCGGGACGGAACGTCTGCCCCTGGTAGCTCACGGTCGTGTTGTTGTCGAAATAGACGCGGACGGTATCGCCGCGGTTGGTCGACAGGTTCGTGTTGTAGCCGCTCGTGTTCGTCAGAAGGATGGAGTTGCTGTTGAGGTCGACCGAGTCGACCGTGCCATGAAGCGAACGTGCGTACGTGCCGTTGTTACCGCCGCCGAAGATGTCCGATGTCGATCCGCAGCTGGCCAGCAGCAGCAGCGCCATCGCCGCGGCGGCGAAGAATGCGTTTTTTCTGATCATGATCTTTCTCCTGTTACCCCTCAGGAGGTACTTCATGACCTACGCCAGTTTGGCCTCTAACTCGGCCCATCGCGCATAAAGGCGATCGACTTCGTGCTGCGCCTCGGCGAGCTCAGCAAAGCGCTGTTGCAACGCGTTGGAGTCGGCGGCGATCGAGGGATCGTGCGCGCGGGTTGTCGCCTGTTCGAGTTTGGCCTCGGCGGCGAGAACGGCGGCTTCCATGGAGTCGAATTCGCGTTGTTCCAGGTAGGAGAGGCGCTTCGTGGCGCGGGGGCCCCTCATCCGCCCTTCGGGCACCTTCTCCCGCGGGGAGAAGGAGGTTCCTTGCGCATTTGCCTGCTCCCATTGCGAGTAGTCGGCGAAGTACTGGGTGTTGCCGCGGCCGTCGAGGGCGAGGATCTGCGTCGAGACGCGATCGATCAGATAGCGGTCGTGCGTGACGAGCACCAGCGCGCCGGGAAATTCGAGGAGCGACTCCTCGAGGACGTCGAGCGTCGGGATGTCGAGATCGTTCGTCGGCTCGTCGAGCACGAGCAGATCGGCCGGCTGCAGCATGAGCCGCGCGAGAACGATGCGCGCCTTCTCGCCGCCCGACAGGCGCGACACCGCGGTCTCCAGCTGTTCGCTGCGAAAGAGGAAGCGCTTCGCCCACGACGCGACGTGAATGCTCCGGTCGCGATAGAGCACCGAATCGCCCTCCGGCGCGAGCGCGCGTTTGAGCGTGAGGTTCGGATCGAGCGACTGCCGGTTCTGTTCGAAGTAGACGACGCGCAGCTGGCCGGCGCGCTCGATCGTCCCTTCGTCGGGCTGCAGCTCGCCGATGATCGTCCGCAGCAGCGTCGTCTTGCCCGAGCCGTTCGGCCCGAGGACGCCGAGGCGCATGCCGGGCGTGAGGAGGATGTCGAGATCCTTGAATAATTCGCCGCGGCGCAATCCCTTCGCCGACCAGAGGCGCTTCGTCTTCCGCTCCGAGGCGGTGAAGTCGATCTTCGCGCCCGAAGGCGTCGTCGTGCGCGAGCGGCTCTCCTGCAGCTCGTCCACCAGCTTGCCGGCCGACTGAATGCGCGCCTTCGCCTTCGTCGTCCGCGCCTTCGGTCCGCGGCGCAGCCACTCCACTTCGCGCCGCACGAGATTCGCCAGCGTCTCCTGGTACGCCGACTCGTTGCGCAGCAGCTCGTCGCGTTTTTCCAGGAAGTCGGTGTAGCTGCCGTCGCTTTGAAAGAGGCCGTCGGGATAGACGCGGTTCAGCTCCAGCATCCGCCTGGCGATGTTGTCGAGGAAGTAGCGGTCGTGGCTGACGACGATGAACGCCTCCGGCTCCGACTTGAGCAGCGCTTCGAGCCAGAGGATCCCTTCAACGTCGAGATGGTTCGTCGGCTCGTCGAGCAGCAGGACGTCGGGCTCGCGCACCAGCTCGCGCGCGATGGCCAGCCGCTTGCGCCAGCCGCCGGAGAGGATGTCGGTCTGCAGCGCGCGGTCGTTGAAGCCTGCCTTGCCCAGCGCCTGCGCCACACGCGGGATGCGTTCGTAGTCCTCGAGCGTCGCGTCGTTCGCGATCGCGCCGAGCAGCACGTCCTCGACGGTGAGTCCCGGCGTGAAGACCGGATCCTGCGGCACGTAGCCGACCCGTACGCTCTTGCGCAGCGCGCGCGTGCCGGAGTCGGCGTCGTCGACGCCGGCCAGGATCTTGAGCAGCGTCGATTTGCCCGAGCCGTTCGGCCCGACCAGGCCGACGTGATCGCCCTCGAAAAGCGCGAAGGAGAGGTTCTCGAACAGTGGACGCGCGCCGAACGATTTGGTCAGCGATTCGGCGGTGAGGAGGACGGGTGGCATGTGCTCGCCAACATACCGCACGCCGCATGCTTCGCGGCGCCGCCGGAGTAGCGCCGCACGACCGGCACCTCGAGCGTGCGCAATGCGTCGCGAAAGTTCGCCAGCTCGTCGGCGGTCGCTCTGCGGAAACCGTCGGGACGCGCGTCGTTGACATCGATCAGGTTGATGCGCAGCGGCAGGCCGGCGAAGTGCTCGCGCAGCGCGTCGACTTCATCGCGTCCCGTGTTGATCCCGCCGAGGAGGACCCAGGCGATGGTCACGCGTCCACCGGCCGATCGTTGATACGCGCGAATGGCCGTCGCGACCTCGGCGACCGGCCACGCACCGGCGACCGGCAACAACGTTTTCCGTCGTTCATCGATCGCGGACGTCAGCGAAACGATCAATCGATACGGATGCCGTTCGCGCGCGTAGCGCTCGATCGCCGGGACCAGTCCGACCGTGGAGATGGTGATGGCCTTCGAGGTGATGCGACCGCCGCACGGATGCGACAGGATCTCCGCCGCGCGGATGACCGACGCGTAGTTGTGCAGCGGCTCGCCCTGTCCCTGGAACACCGCGCCGGTGACGACGCCCGGCGCTTCGTCGCGCACGGCGATGAACTGCGCGACGATCTCCCACGGCTCGAGGCTGCGCGTCAGCCCGAGGCGGCCGGTCGCGCAGAACGTGCATCCCATCGCGCAGCCGGCCTGACTGGAGAGGCAGATGGTGAAGCGCCCTTCGACTTCGAGCGGAATGCGCACCGCCTCCACCACCGCGCCGTCGTCGAGGCGAAAGAGGTACTTCACGAATCCATCCGACGGATCGGTGACCCGCTCGATGATCTCCAGCCGATGCCGGTCGACGAGCCTGTCGCACGCCTGCTCCACCGCGCGCGGCACCGGACGCGCCGCGGGATAACCATCACGACCCGCCATCACGTGCGCAACGATCCGCCGCGCCTCCGCGTCACGCACCGCGACGCCGTACGCACGGAGGTGCGTTGCTAGGGCGTCGGGGAGGAGGCCGAATAGATGGATCATGGGTACGAGGGTGCAAGGGCTCGGGGGAACACCGCGCACCCGCGAACCCTCGCACCCGCGTCCCCAGAGTATCCTTGTCTCGGTCCCTTCACCAATGCGCGTGCGTGCTCTTGCCGTACTCGTCTTCCTCGCGATGTCGTTGCGCGCGGGTGAGCGCGGGCTGCCGCTCGTGCGGGCGTACACGCCGGAGGATTTCCATGCCGGCTCGCAGAATTTCGACGTCGCGCAGGATGGGCGCGGCGTCCTCTACTTCGCCAACCTCAAAGGGGCGCTGGCGTTCGACGGCGCGTGGTGGAACGTCGTCGAGCTGCCGAATCACTCCGCCGTCTTCGCCCTGGAAAACGACTCCGCCGGCCGCATGATCGCCGGCGGCGTGGAGCAGCTCGGCGTCATCGAGGCGAATCGCTTTCGCCCGTTGAGCGCCGGCCGCTCCATCGGCGACGTCAACTCCATCTGCCGCAACGGCGACGGATTCATCGCCGTCACCGATCGCGTGATCCTCGCCGGAAACGCGGCGGGTGTGCACGTCATCGACTCCACGCCGCGCGCGCATCAACGCTGCTTCCGCGCCGATGACGCGCCGTACATCGCCACGACGTCGCTGCTGCGCGTCGACGGCGAACGTCTCACCACGGTGGTGCCGTCGCTCGACATCGACGCGGTGGTCAGCGAGGGGAACGGACGTCTTCTCGCCGTGGTGCGCGCCGCGGGACTGGTCGCGATCGACGACGGCGTTGCCACTCCCCTCACCACCGACGCCGCGGTGTGGCTGAAGGAAAAGCGCGCCGCCGACGCGGTCCGCCTGGCGGATGGCCGCATCGCCATCACCACACCCGAGGACGGCGTCGCGATCATCACCGCCGAGGGAAAACTCGATCAGATCATCGACCACGCCGCGGGCGTGCCCGACGACGTGATCCGCGCGGCGTTCGTCGATCGCGAGGGCTCGCTCTGGCTCGCCGCGTCCGACGGCTCGATCGCGCAGATCGATCTCGCCTCGCCGCTCACGGTCTGGGATTCGCGCCTCGGCATCCGCGGATCGGCGCGCCAGGTGTTCCGCTGGAACGGCCGCATCTACATCACCAACTCGCACGGGCTCTTCGCCATCGATCGCGAACGGATGCCGGTGCGGCGCGTCCTCCCCGCCAGCTCCGGCTCGGCGTGGTTCATGGCCGAGGTGCCGGAAGGGCTGCTGGTCACGACGTCGAACGGCATCTTCGTGCTCGATCGCGGCGAGCGCGCGACGCTGATCGAGGGAACGGATCGCACCGGCGGCTACGGCATGCTCCGCCCCTCCTTCGATCCGTCGCATGTGTTCTTCGGTTGCCGCAGCGGCCTCGGCGTGCTGCGCCACGACGGCAACGGCTGGAAGCTCGAGCGGATGATCGACGGCGCGCCGCCGTACGTGCGCGACCTCTTCGAGGAGAACGGCGCGATCTGGGCGGGGACGACATTCGACGGCGTCCTGCGCATCGACGACGCCGGCTCCCCGCACCCGCGCCTCACACGCGTCGGAGCAGGCGAGATGCACGCGCAGCTCGTCGGCGGACACGTCGGATTCGTCGACGTCGAAACGCATCGCTTCTTCCGGCCCGACGGATTGCGGATCGTCGACGACCCGCAGGTCAACAGCCTGCACATCCCGGGCGGCTATTTCCGGATGGCGGAGGACCCGCAGGGCAACCTCTGGCTGAACACCATCCCGCCGCGCGTTTTCCGGCGGCGGCCGCAAGGCGGCTGGTCGCCGGAGGGCGAGCCACTGGTGAGCATCGCCGTGAACGACATCCAATCGATCACCTGCGACGCGGACGGCGTGATCTGGCTCGGCTCGAACCGCGGCATGTTCCGTTACGACTCGCACGCCGGCGCGAAGCCGGTGACGCAGCCGGCGCCGCTCATTCATCGCATCGACGCGGTCGGCACGGCGCGCGACGGCCGCACGCTGCGCCACGATTTCCGCCGCCTGCGCATCGAGTTCGCGCCGGTGTCGTATCACGCCGGCGTGATGTTCTCGTATCGGCTCGATGGGATCGACGCCGACTGGAGCGCGTGGAGCGACGAGACGTTCGTCGACTTCACGAACCTGAGCGGTGGCGACTACGCGTTCCGCGTCCGGGCGCGCGCTCCCCAGGGTCCGATCAGCCCGGAGACGCGGTGGACGTTCAGCGTGCTGCCGCCGTGGTACGCCACGCGCGCGTCGTTCGCGCTGTGGGTCATCGCGCTGGCCGCGATCATCATGCTCATCGTCTGGATCCGCACGCGCGCCCTGCACGTGCAGGCAGAGCGGCTGCGCGCGCGGATCGAGGAGAGGACGCAGGAGCTGAACGAGAAGAACGAGCTGCTGCAGCAGGCCAACGCGCGGCTGGAGCGGCTGTCGTTTTTCGACGAGCTGACCGGCATCGCCAACCGCCGCTACTTCCAGCGGCTGATCGCAGAGGACTGGCAGAGCGCGTTGCGCGACCGGAGCTCGCTGGCGCTGATCATGATCGACCTCGATCACTTCAAGGAGCTGAACGACACGCGCGGCCATCGCGCGGGCGACGAGTCGCTGCGCCGCGTCGGCGAATTGCTGGGGACGACGATCCGCCGCAGCGGCGACCTCGCGGCGCGTTACGGCGGCGAGGAGTTCGCCGTGCTCCTCGTCGGAGCCGAAGAGAACGCCGCGATGCAGATCGCCGAGCGTCTGCGCGCCGGGATCGCCCAGCTGGCCATTCCGTACGACGAAAGCGGGACGCGGACGCTCACCGCCAGCTGCGGCGTCGCGGCGATGATTCCGTCCGCGCGCGGCGTCCCCGACACGCTGATCGAACAGGCCGACGAGGCGCTGTACGCGGCGAAGAACGCGGGGAGAAATTGCGTGAAGGCCAACGTAGGACAACCTCTCAGGTTGTCCGGGACAAGCTGAGAGCTTGTCCTACCAGCGCGGTTCCATCGCCACCTGGAACCGGGCGTGACTGCCGGCCTTACGCGAGATGAAGCCGATCTCGATGCTGTTGAAGGCCTCGGATTCCTGCAGCTTTTCGACGAACAAGGCCGCGTCATCCATCGACGGCGTTTCGAACTCGCCGAGGATCAACGTGCCGCCCACCGAGTGAATCTCGATCACCTGCATGCCGGGGACGAACGCCGACATCAGCGCGCGCTTGGCCTCGGCCGGAAGCGGCGCGTTCGCGATCTTGTCCTGCGACGACCGGATCTTCATCGGCTGCGCCACGCGCGGGTGATCGCCTTTCGCGCGCAAAACCTTCGTCGTCAGGTTCGCTTCGATGTCGGTCGTCCGTCCGGAGGTCACCGTCGCCTTGCCCTGGATGTTGCGCGATGTTCCACACGAGACGCCGATGTCGTACGAGCCGGGAAGCAGGTCGTAGAAGCCGGCCACGGAGTCGACGATCGGCTTTTCCGTTTCACCGAGCGTGACCACGCAATCCTTCTCCTGCGAGACGAGCTTGATCTCGATTCCGCCGTTGCGCGTCGCGCCCGACCGCAGCGCCAGCGACGACACCGTGACGGTGGTCGTCTCCGCCTTTGCCACCTTGACGCGCGTGGCCGAGGTGGAGCCGCCCATCTCGAAGCGCACTTCGTGGACTCCGACCTTCACCTTCTGCAGCCAGAGGCCGCTCTCTTCGATCGACGAGACGCCGGCGCGCACGCCGTCGAGGTAGATGACGATGCCGGGCTCGGTGCGGATGAAGATGTCGCCCGTATCGGATAAAACCGTGGCTACCGCCAGAAGAAGGGACAGGGGAAACACTTCAGGAGATTATCATCGTCGTCTGCGCATCGCACACTTATCGGCCGAGGTCACCCCCTTCGCCAAGAGCGGCGGCCTCGGCGACGTGGCCGGCGCGTTGCCGAAAGCCCAGGCGGACCTCGGCCACGACGTCACGGTCTGGATGCCGCTTTATCGCGAAGCGCGCGAGCGGATGCGCGACGCCGAGCTCGTGACCGACGGCGTGCTGCGCACCGTGCTCCCGGGCTCCGACGTGCCGCTGTTCCTCATCGCCGCGGACGAATTCTTCGATCGGAAGCACATCTACAGTCCGGCGCCGTCGGGGCAGGACGACGGGATCGTCCGCTACGGCTACTTCGTCCGCGCCGTGTTCGCGGCGATGCACAAACTGTGGAACGCGCCGGAGATCCTGCACGCGCACGACTGGCACACCGCGCTCGCGCCGATGGCCCTCGCGTGGGACCGCCCGCGCGACTGGATCTTCAACGACACGAAGAGCGTCCTGACGATCCACAACCTCGCCTACCAGGGCATCTACCCGGCTTCGATGTTCGGCGCGCTCGGCCTGCCGCACGACGCGCTGCCGCATACGGAGTTCGACGGCGCGATCAATCTGATGAAGGGCGGCATCGTCGCCGCGGACGTGATCACGGCGGTGTCGCCGACGTTCGCGCGCGAGATCACGACGGCGTCCGGCGGCTTCGGACTCGATCCGATCCTCCGCATGCGCAGCGACCGGCTGATCGGCATCGTCAACGGCATCGATCCGCTGACCTGGAATCCGTCGACCGACCCGAAGATCGCGCATCACTACGACGTCCATTCGATCGAAGGAAAACTCGAAAATCGAAAAGCGCTGCTCGAGATGGTGGGGATGGATCCGGACGACCGCGGTTTCGTGGTCGGCGTGATCGGCCGCCTGACGCGCCAGAAAGGCTTCGACCTCCTCTTCCCTGCCCTCGGCGATCTGATCGGCGCCGGCATCCGCTTCGTGATGCTCGGCTCCGGAGAGCCGGAGCTCGAGCAGCAGATGCATCGCTACTCCGGCGGCCGCTTCTGGGCGTACGTCGGATTCCAGGACGACCTCGCCCATCGCATCGAGGCCGGCGCGGACGCCTTCCTGATGCCGTCGCGCTTCGAGCCGTGCGGCCTCAATCAGCTTTATTCGCTTGCCTACGGCACGCCGCCGATCGTCCGCCGCACCGGCGGCCTGGCCGACACCGTGATCGGATACGACGGCCACAACCGCGAGCACGCCACCGGCTTCTCGTTCGACGACGCGACGCCCTCCGCGCTGCGCGACACCGTGCTCTGGGCCCAGCGCTGCTATCAGGATCCGGTGCTCTGGACGCAGATCGCGGTCAATGGCATGTCGCAGGACTACTCGTGGAAGCACTCCGCGGAGATGTATTGCGAGGTGTACCGCAGGATACGCGGTTGAGGCGGCGTCACGGCAGTGCGGCGTCGTACGTGTTCACGCCGGAATGGAGATCGATCCCCGTCCTCAACTTCTCGATGTACGCGCTCGACGTGAAGACCAGCGTGTAACGACCGGGCGGCACGCGCGCGATCGAGTAATGCCCGTAGTTGTCGGTCTCGCCGCTGCCGGCGATGTCGCCGTTCGCCGCGATGAGACCGATCCGCACACCGGCCGCCGCGTACCCGCCCGCGTACGTCATCGTGCCGGTGAGCGTGGCCCGCACCGCGCCACCCGAGGGGTCGGTCGGGGAACCGTTGCAGGAGACGAGGACGAGGAAAAGGGAGAGGGAGAGGAGGGACCGGGTCATGGGCTTTGATACGGGCGGGAGGGGGAGGGCGTCCAGTTACTTCCCGTTCAGCAGACGAAGATCGAAGGTGAACGCCTTCGCGCGAGCACGCTTGATCCGACGGAACGCCTCGTGTTTGGGATTGAGCAGATAGTTCCGTTCGTGTTCGATGATCGCACTGGGGACAGCGAGAATCGGTGTGTCACCATCTCGAATCCATGCATCGCCGATCTGTTGCAGCTCCAGTGGTGCGGGTGACCGCCGCCAATCGGACGGCAGGCGACCGGCATCGAGCTCCATGACGAGCGATTCGTCGAACGTGCACGCGATCAGGACAAACCGGGCCGCAAGTTCCGAACGCTGCACATTCGCGAACACCTCCAGGAGTGCCAGCGAAGCTGTCGCGGAGCAGTAGACCATCGGCGTTCCCGGCGAGTTCCAGCGTCCGCCGAAAAGCCGCGCGCCTTCGCCGTCGAACGCATGCCTGGCGAAGCTCTTCTTCAGCAGACGCCACGCGGTGATCACGAGAAAACGCCGTGCTCGATCCGGCCGATCAGGTTTTCGACCTCGCGCGCTCCTACTTCCGTGCGCGCTACGTCGAGCGGCGGGATCCCGCCGAGGGCGCGTTGCGGCGTCTTCAGCCAGTCGACCGCGGCATCACGGTCTCCGTCAAAGAGGTCGATCGCTCGTCCGAGCACGCGCGCCGCGCGAAGAATGCGGTCCGATTCGTCAGGGGCGAACGACCCCTGTTGCTTGCGTCGCGTCAGAGTGCGCGGAGCTAGCTGCAACCACGCCGAAACGTCGTCCGCCGACAGGCCGGCATTCTGCCGCAGCCGTTCGAACGTGTCGTATGCGAATCCCTCCTGCACGGCTCGTAGCAGATGCGGCCAGTCGAACTTACGAAAGCCGAGCAATGAGGCGTAGTCGAACGGCATCGCCCTAATGCCCCGCCGAACGCCGCCTCACCGTCACCGTCCCGGTCGGGATGATCGGCGTCACGACGCTCACGGACGGCAATGCCGATCCGGGTGTCAGCGCGTGGGCCTGCGTGTCGCCGGTCTTGTTGTCCATCGCCACTGCGGTCGCGGCGACGCGCGCGGCGCCGCTGGTGGCCAGCACGACGACCTGCACGTTCGTGCGGTCTTTGCGGCGCTCGGGCGCGTCGAGGCCGAGCTCGGCGAAGACGGTGTCGAGCGTGAGCTGTTGATTGGCGCCGATGGCGAAGTCCTTCTGCGCGATCGGCGTGGTGCGATTGCCGGCCTCGTACAGGCGGACCGTGAGCGCGCCTGACGCGCCGCTGACTTCGTTCAGCACGAGCATCCAGCGCGAGCCGCGCGTGGCGTCGGTCGACTGTTCCAGTCCATCGTAGAAGAGCGGCCGTTGCGACAGGAGTGTCGCGCCGGTCAGCAGATCGGACGCGGTCGTCGGCAGCGGCAGTGACGTCGACGGCGCGGTCGACGTCGGATTCGTTTTCTCCAGCACCGCCGTCACGCGTCCGCCGTTGGTCGACGACACAGCCATGCTGCCCGGCACCGCGCTCCCGAGGTTGAAGAGATTGGCGACGACGTCGTGGAAGACGATGCTGACGCCGCCCGGCACGGTGAACGACTGCGTCTGCCCGTTCTGCACGCCGCTGGCGAGCCGGAAGAGCGCGTTGAACGTGGAGCTGAGGCCCGACGGCGCGGAGAAGATCACTTCGGTCTTGTGCGTCGACGGGATGACCGGAACGACGGTGGTCACGGACGGCGCCGTGTCGTCGGGCGCGATCATGCGCCGCGCGAGCGTCGCCGCGCCGGCAGGCTGCGTGAAGGTCGCGGCGAGCGACACTGCGCCACGCTCGCCGGCGGCATCGGAGATCGTGCCGAGGGCGACGACGCTTCCGCCGCTGCCGTTGGCGACGCTCACTTCTACGCGGCCGCCGTCGATGGCCGCCTCATTGACCGCCGCGGCGAGATCGTCGACGCGCATGAAGCCATAGCGAGGCACCGACACGTTCACCGCGCCGAGGCGGGTGCCGTTCGGAGCGAAGACCGTAGCCGTGACCTGCGCGGAATCGACGCCGGTCGTTTCGACCAGCGTCAGCGCGGTCGCCGCGCCGGGATTCTTCATCACGCCGATGAGCGTCTGCGGCGATCCGGCGCGCGCGCCGGCGCCGCGGGCGACGATCGGCATCGTGTACGACGTCCCCGCGCCGAGGGCCAGGATCGATGAGCTCACGCTGACGAAACCGAGGCGCTCGCGCGGCAGGCGCACTTCGATCGAGCCGCGCGCAGGACGCGTGGCGTTGAAGATCTGCACCAGCGGATCGGTCAGCGTCGCGACGTCGTTCGGCGGCACGACGACGATCGCGCGCCGCACCTGCGTGGCGTCGAAGCCGTCGGCCGATTGCGGCGTGTAGGTCAGCTCGACCTGCACCGCTTCGCCGCCGATGTTCGTGATCCACATGCGCGACGCGACCGGCGTTCCGGCGGCCGAAACGCGGCTCACGACTTCGGGGATGATGAGCGTCGAATCGCCCGGATCGAGCCGGCTGGAGCGGCCGTTCGAAACCGACAGCGTGTCGTTGTCCTGCACCAGCAGGCGCGCGGAGCCGCCGTCCTTCGTCCGCACCGTGAAGTACGTGTAGCGCGGGAGCGCGGAACCGCCCGGCGCGCGGCCGCGGCGCGTGTTGAGGTTGATCGTGCGCGAGCTGTTCGGCGCCAGCGGCGACGAGTTCCAGCCGCTCTCCGGCACGAGCCAGACCTCGGGGCCGATCTCCGCCGCCAGCTCCATCGGCGTCGCGCCGGGATTGGTGACGGTGATCGAAAGCGGCGGGCGCTGCGCGTCGTCGCCGTTCGCGGCGAACGGCGCGAACGCCGCGTAATCGGCCGGAGCTCCGGCGATGCGGAACTGCGGAGCGGTGGATCCGCTGCCGCCGACCTTGAGGTTCACGAACGCGTACGGCGTCACCGCCAGCGGCCTGCCGGTGGCGGCGGCGAAGATGACTCCTTCGTACGACGCCGCGACGTCGTTGCGCGGACCGGAGTAGCGGATCTCGAACGTGTGCGGCGCATGCGGCTGCAGCGTGACGAACGCGGCGTCGCTGCCGGTCGGATCGACGATGCTGAAGAACGGCGGCGCGCCGCCCAGTTCCTGCCGTCCGACGATGACCTGCAGCGGAGTGGAGGCGAGATTCTCGAGCGTGAACGTGCCGCGCAACGCGTCGAAACGATCGCCGACCGCGCTGATCGCCGCCGCCGGCTGCACGGTGAAGACGACGTTCGGCGGAGCCTCGGTGACGGTGACCGAACGAACGTCGGACACCGGTCCCGGCTTCGTCGGATCGCACGCCGGCACAGCGCGGACGCGGTGGTAGAGCGTGCCCGGCGCGCCGGCAACGAACGCCGCGGCGCGCGACTGCGTGACCTGCGCGTCGAGGATCGTGACGAAGGTCGAACTGGTCGAGCGCTCGATGAGATAGCCGCCGCCCGCGTCGATCCCCTGCGCCGCGGACCAGACGACGGTGTAGGTCGAGCCGCTGGTGACCGAGGGAGGCGTGAAGCTGAACGCCGGCGCGGAGGGAACGGCGCATGCGCGCGTGGTGAAGCTGACGATCGGCGTCTGCGGATTCGGATCGCATCCGACCGCCGTCACGCGCCAGAAGTACGTCGTGCCGGGACGCAGATCGGAGATGGTGAGCTGGTTCGTGGAGATGCCGGCGGCGAACGCCGGCGGCGGATTCGTGGTACCGAAGTCGACGTTGAAGCCGGTGGCGTTCGACGACGTCCACTGCAGCGTCACCGGCGAGGCGACGTCGATCGCGTTGTTCGCCGGCGATGCGATCGCCACGGAGACGCTCCCCGGCTGACAGCCCTGGCCGACGCTGAACGAACGGACCGGCGTCGTGCTGGTGATCTGCGCGTCGCATGCGGCGTGGGCGACGACGAACCAGAACTGGGTGCCGCGCGGCGTGACCTGCAGCGACGTCGCGCTGATGCCGGAGGCGAAGAGCGACGGCGGATTGGCCGGCCCGAGGAAGACGTCGTACGTCGACGCGCCGGCGAGCGGCTGCCAGCTCAGCGTGACCGGCGACTGCACGTTCGCGCCGTTCGCGGGCGCGGTGGCGTCGAATGATCCGAGCGCGCATCCGCCGGAGGTCGAGAAGTTGGCGGTCGCTGAGGTCGCCGTCGCGCGCGGCGTGCAGAAGGCGTCGCCCTTCGCCACGATGCGCCAGTAGTAACGCGTGCCGCCGAGGAGGTTCGACGGCGTGAACGACGTGTCGGCGAGATCGGCCGCGAGGAGCTTCACCGGCGGATTGACCGTGTCGAGATAGAGGTCGTAGCGGAACGCGCCGGGCACGCTGCGCCACGACAGCGCGGGCGAGCGCGACGCGCCGTCGGCGGGCGTCGTGAGCCCGGGCGCGTCGAGCGAGCGGCAGGCGTAGACGGCGCGGACGCGGTTGTTGACGGAGTCGCTGACGAAGAGATCGCCGGCGGCGTTCAGCGCGATGCCGGAGAGCTCGTATCCGAGGTTCATCTTCGCGGCGGTGGCGGCGCCGTTGTCGCCGCCGAAGTCGCCGAGGTAGTACGCCAGCGCGGAGCCGGCCACGGTGCTGATCGTCTTCGTCTGCGCGTCGACCTTGCGCACGCTGTGGTGGGCGTGGTCGGCGATGTAGAGAGCGCCGTTGGTCTTGTTGATCGCGATGTGTTGCGGGAAGAACGTCGCCTGCGTGGCGGGAAGCCCGTCGCCGATGCCGTCCTGCGGATCGCCGCCGCCGGCGTACGTCGTGATCGTCTGAGTCCGGGCGTCGACGCGGCGGATGACGGCGTTGAATTGATCGGAGATGTAGAGATTTCCTTCGCCGTCGAGAGCGACGCCGACCGGCGTGTTGAGCTGCGCGGCGCTCGCCGCGCCGTTGTCGCCGCTGTAGCCGGCGGTGCCGGTGCCGGCGACGGTGGTCATCGCCTTCGACGCGGCGTCGACGCGGCGGACGACGTTTGCGTTGCGGTCGGCGATGAAGAGGTTGTCCGAGGCGTCGAAGGCGAGCGCCGTCGGATAGAGGTTGTCGGCCTTGATGTAGGTCGAGATCCTGCCGTTGCCGTCGATCTTCCAGACCCGGCCGCTGTGCGGATCGGCGGTGTAGAGGTTCTCTTTCGAGTCGAGCGCGATGTCGAGCACGCCGCCGATGGTCGCCTCCGTCGCGTCGAAGCCTTCCTGCTCCTCGGCGTAGAAACGGAACACTTTTCCGGCGACCGTACGAATCGTACCGTTGGCCGCGTCGATCTTCCGCACGACGGTGTTCGACGAATCGGCGATGAAGATGTCGCCCTTCTTGTTCAACGCCAGGCCGAGCGGATTGGAGAGGACTGCTGCCGCGGCGACGCGGCCGTCGCCGATGAAATCTCCGCCGCCCGCGTAGAGCGCGATCTCTCCGGTCGCGGCGGTCCATTTCTGGATCACGCCGTTGGAGTCGTCTTCGATGTAGGCGTTGCCCGCGCCGTCGAACACGAGGCCGAAGACGAGGCCGAACGGCTCGGCGAGCGTGCTGATCACGCCGGTCGCCTTGTCGATGCGACGCACGCTGAAGCTCTGCCCGATATTGAGATTGCCCGCCGGGTCGAACGCGAGGGAAAGCGGGAGGTCGAGTTGCGCCGCGGTGGCCTGGCCACCGTCGCCCGCCGAACCGTTCGTACCGGTGCCGGCGATCGTCGTGACGTTCAGGTTCTTGTCGAGCTTGCGGACGCGGTGATTGCCGGCGTCGGCGATGTAGATGTTGCCGTCGCTGTCCGCCGCCAGGCCGGCAGGCGCGTTGAACTTCGCGTCTTTGCCCGGACCGTCGGCAAAACCGGCGTTCGAATCGAGCGCCGACGGCCCGGCCGCGGTCTCGATGACGTTCGAGGTGAGATTGATGCGGCGGATGCGATTGCCGTTGTACGCGGCTTCGCCGAACCAGAGGTAGCCGCCGCTGATGACGACGCCGTAGGGCGAGAGGAGCACCGCCGACGCCGCCGGTCCGCCGTCGCCGAGGCTCCCTTCCGGTTGCTGGCCGCCGCCGGCCAAGGTGGTGATGATGCCGCTCTTCGCGTCGACGCGGCGGATGCGGTTGTTGTCGCGTTCAGCGATGAAGAGGTTGCCCTCCGAATCGAACGCGATGTTCGTCGGCCCGTTCAGCGTGGCCACCGTGGCGGGACCGTTGTCGCCGCCGAATCCCGAGCCGCCGTTGCCGGCCACGTCGGAGACGCGCTGCGTCGCCGCGTCGATCTTGCGGACGCGTGCCGCGCCGATCTCGACGTAATAAAGGTTGCCGCCCTTGTCGAGCAGCAGCCCGCGCGGACCGTGGATCGGGATCGCCGTCGCCAGTTGACCGGCGTCGGTGCCGCCGCCGGCGATCGTGAAGATCGACTGCGCGTAGACAAAGGGGGCGCACAGGAGAACTGCCGCAAGGAGGGATCGGCGCATATTGGGAGGAAAGATCTTACAACCTCAGTGTGCAATCCCAGTCGCGTCCGTCATCCCGGCACGTGATCGCCGCATCGAACGGCGCGAGCGAAAAACGCACCCCGTCGCGCGGGATCGTTCCCTTCGCGGCGATCACGTGGCGCGTCGGTCCGGCCGCTTCCTTCACCAGCCAGGCGAAACCGCGGCCGGTGTCGCAGCTCTGCAGGACGATCGTGGCGTCGGGGGCGAGCGTGCCGAGGAATGCGGCGAGGCGCTCGCGCTGCGCGGAGTCGAGCGTGCGCTCGTCGCGGCCGGAGAGGGAGATCGAAAACGGATCGCCGTGGCCGGAGATCACGAGCAACGACGCGCCGCGCACGTCGATGGCGAAGAGATCGTCGGCGCTCGCGATCTGCTCGTGGACGTCGACTTCGTATCGCGCGCGCAGTCCGCGCAGCAGCTCGCGCTGGTGCGACGTGTAGAAGAACGGGAAGAGCGCGTGCTCGCGTGGATAGATGAGCACGGCGCGTTCGCGCGCAAGGAGCGGCAGCGCGATCAGGAGGAAAGCGAGGACGAGTCGCTTCACGATTGGACCGGAGATGAGTATACGAACAAGAGGGGTGCGGACGTCTCGTCCGCACGGTCTCCGCTCGCGCATGAGCGGACGAGACGTCCGCTCCCCTCTTTGGAGACGCGTATGAAGGCACGCACTGCGCGGGTATGAAAAGCCATACGCAGTAACGGACCTCTACTTCCGCGTCGCATCAGAAGGTGACGGCGTTGCGTGCTGGGTGCTGAGTCCTCACCACCTCAGCACCCAGCACTGAGCACTCAGCACTGCTTTTTTGCGACCTGCGTCACGCCCGCCCCCGCCCGCGGGCATTACATTGCGGCCCGAAAGGAACACTCATGAAATCTCTCTCCGCGTTCCTCGTGCTGCTCTTTCTTCTCGTCACTCCTCTCGCCGCGCAGACTGCCAGCGGCACGTTCACGGCGAACGGCAAGAAGACGCCGCTCGATCATGTCGTCGCGGCGCGCGACAAGGACGGCAACGTCCATGTGCTGCTGACCAACGAGGCGGTCAGCGCCGATCAACTCCTCAGTCACGCCGTCGAGTTCGACCTCGCCGGCAAGGGGAACTTCAGCGGCGTGCAGGTCGAGTTCGACAAGAGCGGCCAGATCATCAGCGGCAGTTTCTACAGCCCCACCTTCACCAAGATGAACGGCTCGTTCTCCGCCAGCGGCATGCACAAGTTCGAGGGCAAGGTCACGGCGGCGTCGGCCGAAGGAAAGCTGTGGATGGAGAAGCCGGACGACTTCTTCGACAACACCTACTTCTACACCGCGAAATTCAGCGCGCCGATCGGCGGGCCGTCGAAGCCCGCTGCTCCTCCGGCGCCGAAAGGGAAGCCGCTGCCGTCCGACGGCGGCGATCCGGGGAAGGCGTACCGCGCTTACCTGAAGGCGATCCAAGGCGGCAACATCGCCCAGATCCGCGGCGCCGTCAGCGCCGCGCGCTCGAAGCAGGTCACCGACAAGGACATGAAAGAGATGATCCCGATGCTGCAGGCGATGGCGCCGAAGAATCTCAGGATCACCGGCGGCGCGATGGACGGCGACCACGCCACGCTTCTGGCCACGTCGCAGGACGGCGGCGGGACCATGCACGGGACGATCACGATGCTGAAGGAAGGGGGCGGGTGGAAGGTGGAGCAGGAGAGCTGGAAGAATTGAGGCGGTGCCTTTTCTGATCCTCCGCGCGGGTCAATCCGCGACGCGCGGCGCAGCTTCTGACCCGCGTGAACGCCGTTCAATAAGTGGCCCGTTCCGGCAACATTTGCGGATGCAAGGATTTACCTCCATCACAGACTCAGCCGTGCTCCTGGCGCGCCTTTCGGATTAAGGCGCGCCAGGAGGAAATCGGATGCAACATCGGAGACTCTGGCTCACTCTCTCACTGGTCGTCCTTGCCACCGCATTGCCCCTCTCCGCTTCGCAATGGATTCAGCTCCCCTTCGATCAGGTGGCGCGCGAGTCGACGTACGTCGTCCGCGGCACCGTGACGAACGTCTACAGCGCGTGGGATGACGCCCACGAGACGATCTTCAGCTACGCCTCGATCCGCGTGAAGCACTACATCAGCGAGGCCAAGGGTCCGGAGATGCTGATGGTGCGCGAGGTCGGCGGCACGGTCGGCGACTACACGCAGCAGGCGATCGGATTCCCCGAGCTCCGCGAAGGGGAAGAGGTCGTGCTGATGCTGACCAAGTGGGACGACAGCGACGATCTCCGCATCAACGCCTACAACCAGGGCAAGTACCTCGTGCGCGCCTTCAACGGCGCGGAGAGCCTCGTCGAGGATCCGGTGAAGCAGGGCGACGAGCGCCTCGGCTCACATGGTCCGCGCATGCAGGTCGAGCCGCTGGGCATGGACGAGTTCGTTCAGATGGTCGGCGCCGCCCGCGCGGCCCGCGGCTTCACGCCGCTCCACCGCGAATAGTTGATCGAGGAGAGACAAGATGAAGAAGAAGACACTCGCTTACGCAATCGTCACCATCATCGTCGTCGCCTCGAGCATGCCGGCGATGGCCTACACGCTCCTCTCGCCGACGCGCCGCTGGAAGACGACGCCGATCACCGTGCTGGTGAACAACACCGGCAACGCCTCGATCACCGACAGCGACCACGGCGTGACCGCAGTGGTCGGCGCGATCAAGACCTGGAACATCGTCAGCTCCGGCTCCACCTCGTCGTCCGCGGTCCGCGGCTCGGCCCCGGCCATCATCATGCTGCACACGAACGGCAACATCTGCACCGGCTCGTGCCTCGCGGCGACGCTCACCGGCTACTACCACCAGGAAGGCAGCAGCTACTACATCGATGACGCCGACATCTACACCAACCAGCGCTTCGACTACACGTCGACGCGTGAGGCGGACGGCTGCAGCAGTGAGTACTACATCGACGGCATCATGGTTCACGAGGTCGGCCATGTGATCGGTCTCGGCCACTCCTCCGTCAGCGGCGCGACGATGTACCCGTCGGTCTCCGCCTGCAACAACGGCCCCGCCTCGCTGGCGTCCGACGACATCGACGGCCGCAAGGCGCTCTACGGCAAATAGCTCCGCGCTCACAGCATCACGACACAACCGCGTTCCCGCGGCGCATCCCAGCGCCGCGGGAACGCGTTTTCGTTTGCGGCATGGAGCGAAACAGCGGCTTCGTATGCGATCCGTCATACAGCGCAATCCCGCCTTCTCCTAACGTGATCGGCGTCCGGTTGAACAGCGCCGGAACATCACACCAAGGAGTCCATTCATGGAGTATCGGAAGCTCTGGATCGCGCTCGGCGCCGTGCTGGCGATCTCGTTTCTCGTTCTTGGCGGCGTCGGGTACCGCGGCATTCAGAACGCCCCGCCGATCCCGCAGCGCGTCGTGACGACGGACGGTCAGCTCCTCTTCGACGGCACCACGATCCAGGACGGCCAGAACGTCTGGCAATCGCTCGGCGGGCAGGAGATCGGCTCGATCTTCGGCCACGGCGCATACGTCGCCCCCGACTGGACCGCCGACTACCTCCACCGCGAGTGCACGATCATCCTCGACCGGATGTCGTCGCGCCGCCCGGAGACGCCGCGCGCCGCGCTGCAGGCGGAACTGCAGACGGCGATGCGCACCAACAGCTACGACCCGGCGACGAAGACATTGACGATCTCCGCCGATCGCGCCGCCGCCTTCGAACAGCTCGCGACGTACTACGGCTATCTCTTCTCCCACGGCCGGAAGGAGTACGCCATTCCGCAGGGCGCCCTCGTCGACGGCGCGAAGCAGCGCCAGATGGCGGCGTTCTTCTTCTGGACCTCGTGGGTCTCGGCCACCACGCGTCCCGGCACCGACGTCACCTACACGCAGAACTGGCCGCACGAAGAACTGATCGGCAACCGTCCGACCTCGGCGGCCATCATGTGGTCGATGGCCAGCGTGATCCTGCTCATCGCCGGCGTCGGCGCGATGATCTGGTACTTCGGATCGAAAGCGCAGGCCGAGCACACCACGCCGCCGGCGTCCGATCCATTGCTCTCGCTCAAGGCGACGCCGTCGCAGATGGCGACGATCAAGTACTTCGTCGTCGTCGCGCTCCTCTTCATCGTGCAGCTCATCGTGGGAGGCATCGCCGCGCACTATGGCGTCGAAGGGAACGGCTTCTTCGGCTTCCCTCTCGATCGCTATCTCCCCTACTCCATCGTCCGCACCTGGCACCTGCAGATCGGCATCTTCTGGATCGCCACGGCCTGGCTGGCGGCGGGACTCTTCCTCGCGCCGATCATCGGCGGCGCGGAGCCGAAGGGCCAGCGCCTCGGCGTGAACCTGCTGTTCGGCGCGCTCGTCCTCGTCGTCGGCGGCTCGCTCACCGGCGAGTGGCTCGGCATCCAGCAGAAGCTCGGCAGGCTCTGGTTCTGGCTCGGCGCGCAGGGCTACGAATACGTCGACCTCGGGCGCCTCTGGCAGATCCTCCTCTTCAGCGGACTGCTCTTCTGGCTCTGGCTGATGTGGCGCGGCATCAAGCCGGCGCTGTTTGCGGAGAAGCGTCCCGACCGCTCGCTCGTGCTGCTCTTCCTCACCTCCGCCATCGCCATCCCGATGTTCTACGGAGCGGGACTGATGTACGGCCAGCGCTCGCACATCGTGACGGCCGAGTTCTGGCGCTGGTGGGTGGTGCACCTCTGGGTGGAAGGCTTCTTCGAAGTGTTTGCCACGGTCGCCATCGCCTATCTCTTCACCCGACTCGGCGTACTGACGGTGCGCACGGCGACGAAGGCGACGCTCCTCTCCAGCGTGATCTTCCTCTTCGGCGGGATCATCGGGACGTTCCATCACCTCTACTTCACCGGGATGCCGAACTCGGTGCTGGCACTCGGCGCGGTCTTCAGCGCGCTGGAGATCGTGCCGCTCTGCCTCGTCGGATTCGAAGCGTGGGAGAACATCCGCATCGCCCGCGGCACGACGGCGAAGTGGCTCTCGACCTACAAGTGGCCGATCTACTTCTTCGTCGCCGTCGCCTTCTGGAACCTCGTGGGGGCCGGACTCTTCGGCTTCCTCATCAATCCGCCGGTGGCGCTCTACTACATGCAGGGCCTCAACCTCACGCCGGTGCATGGCCACACCGCATTGTTCGGCGTGTACGGGATGCTCGGCATCGGCCTGATGCTCTTCACCCTGCGCGCGCTGACGCTCGGCCGGGCCTGGAACGAGAAGCCGCTCCGCTTCGCCTTCTGGGCCATCAACATCGGCCTCGCGCTGATGGTCACGCTGTCGATGCTGCCGATCGGCATCGCGCAGACCGTCGCGGCGATCGATCACGGCACGTGGTACGCCCGCTCCGCCGAGTTCATGCAGACGCCGTGGCTGCAGAACGTCCGCTGGCTGCGCGCCTTCGGCGATTCGTCCTTCGCCCTCGGCGCGCTCGCGCTGGCCTGGTTCATCCTCCGGCTGGCGATGCCGGAGAAGAAGAAGGAGGAGCCGATCCCGGCCGCCGAGCCGCAACCGATGTATTGATCTCCCCTTCCTTCTCCCCGCGCACGGGGAGAAGGTGCGCGGCGCGCGGATGAGGGGCCTCCCTGCCGCGAAGAGTGCCCCCTCATCCGCCTGCGGCACCTTCTCCCCCGTGCGCGGGGGAGAAGGCTTTGACTTTGCACGCGCATCGCGGCCAGGAGGCCCCGATGACGTTTCCTCCCTGCTACGAGCCGGCGGACGACGACGAGCCGCCCGATCCATCGCGAAGGACATTCATGATCGGATCGGCGGCCGCGACCGCCGGCCTTTTCGTCTCGCCCTCGCTCCTCGCGCAGGAGCCGCAGAAGATCGCCGATCCTCACGCCATCCCGATCTCGCTCGACGTCAACGGCAAAGTCCACACGCTGAAGCTCGACCCGCGCACCACGCTCCTCGACGCGTTGCGCGAGCACCTCGACCTCACCGGCGCGAAGAAGGGCTGCGATCAGGGAGCGTGCGGCGCCTGCACCGTGCTCGTCGACGGCCGGCGCATCAACTCGTGCATCACGCTCGCCGCCATGCACCAGGGGCAGAAGATCGTCACCGTCGAAGGGCTTGCTGTGAACGGCCGCCTGAATCCGGTGCAGGCTGCGTTCATCCGCAACGACGGATTCCAATGCGGTTACTGCACCTCGGGGCAGGTCTGCTCCGCCGTCGCGCTGCTGCGCGAAGGGCACGCCGGCTCCGACGCCGAGATCCGCGAATGGATGAGCGGCAACATCTGCCGCTGCGGCTGTTACGTCGGCATCGTCGCGGCGATCCGGGAGGCGAAGCATGCAACCGTTTGACTTCGCCCGCACCAGCGAAGCGGCCGAAGCGATCGCCTCCGGCGGCCGCTACGTCGCAGGAGGAACGAACCTCATCGACCTGATGAAGGCCGACGTCGAGCATCCGCCGCGCCTCATCGACATCAACGGCATCGCATTGACGAAAGTCGAGCCTGTCGCCGGCGGCGTGCGTATCGGCGCACTCGCGCGCATGAGCGACGTCGCCGAAAACGCGATCATCCGCGAGCACTTTCCGGTGATCGCGCAGGCGCTCCTCGCCAGCGCGTCACCGCAGATCCGCAACGCCGCCTCGCTCGGCGGCAACCTGATGCAGCGGACGCGCTGTCCCTACTTCCGCGAGCTGACATTCGCCGAATGCAACAAGCGCAATCCCGGCAGCGGATGCGCGGCCGTCGACAGCGAGAATCGCTCGCACGCGGTCGCCGGCGGATCGTCCGCCTGCATCGCCACGCATCCCTCCGACTTCGCCGTCGCCTTCGCCGCGCTCGACGGCGTGATCACGCTGCGCGGTCCGAACGGCGAGCGGCAGGTCGCGGCGACCGACTTCCATCTCCTGCCCGGCAACACGCCGCACATCGAGCACGACCTCAAACAGGGAGAGCTCATCACCTCGCTCTTCATCCCCGACGCGCCGCACGCGCGGCGCTCGGCGTATCTGAAAATCCGCGACCGCGCGTCGTACGAATTCGCAGTGACCTCGGCGGCGGTCGGACTCGATCTCAACGGCGGCAGCATCCGCTCCGCGCGCGTCGCGCTCGGCGGCATCGGCACGAAGCCGTGGCGATCGCGCGAAGCGGAGGGAGTGCTCGCGGGGAAGAACGTGAGCGCGGCACTTTTCCGCGAGGCGGCGGAGGCGGCGCTGCGAGGGGCGAAGGACTACGGGCAGAACGGATTCAAGATCGAGCTGGCCAAGCGGACCCTCGTCCGCGCGCTCGGCGATCTCGCCGGAGGCGTCGCATGATGATGCCGAAAATCGGAGCTCCCCTCGATCGCGTCGATGGACGGCAGAAAGTCACCGGCGGCGCGCGCTACGCGGCCGAGCACAACCTCGCCGGCATGGCGTACGGCGTCCTGGTGATGTCGTCGATCCCGAGCGGCGCGATCCGCGCGATCGACGCTACCGCGGCGCTGAAATCACCTGGCGTGCTCGCCGTCATCTCGCATCTCAACGCGCCGAAGCTCAACGTCCCGCCCGGCCAGCCGACCGGCCTCGCCGAACAACACCTCCTCCCATTCGCCGACGGCACGATCCATTACCTCGGGCAGCGCATCGCCGTCGTCGTCGGCGACACCCTCGAGCAGGCGACGCGCGGCGCGGAGCTCGTGCGCGTGGCCTACGACAAGTCGCCGGCGAAGACCGACCTGGCGAAATATCGCGACGAAGCGAAGGACCGCTCGCAGAACAATCAGCAGAGCAAGTTCGCCAAAGGCGACGCCGACGCCGCGCTGGCCACGGCGCCGGTGAAGATCGATCAGACCTACCGCACGCCGTACGAGCATCACAATCCGATCGAAGCCCACGCCGTGGTCGCGGAATGGAAGGGCGATCACCTCACGCTCTACGACTCCTCGCAGAACATCTTCGCCGTGCAGAAGACGATGGCCCAGCTCTTCAACCTGCCGAAAGAAAGCGTGCACGTGACGTCGCAGTTCGTCGGCGGCGCGTTCGGCAGCAAGGGCTCGTCGTGGCCGCACGTGCTCATCGCCGTCATCGCCGCGCGCGAGGTGAAGCGGCCGGTGAAGCTCGTCGTCACGCGCAAACAGCTCTTCTTCGGCAACGGACACCGTCCCGAGACTGAGCAGCGCGTGGCCCTCGGCGCCACGCCGGACGGCAAGCTCGTCTCGCTCATTCACGAAGGAATCGGCCAGGGGAACAGCGTCTGCGATTATGTCGAAGGCTTCACCCGGCCGGCGCAGATGCTCTACGCGTCGCCGAACATGCGCGGCGCGCACCGCGTCGTCGAGCTCAATGTCCCGAGCGGCACGTACATGCGCGCGCCCGGCATCACGCCCGGCACGTTCGCGCTGGAGTCGGCGTTCGACGAGCTGGCGTACGCGCTGAAGATGGACCCGATCGCGCTGCGCCTCGCCAACTACGCCGACGCCGAACCGATGAGCGGCAAGCCGTGGTCGAGCAAGTCACTGAAGGAGTGCTACCGGCAGGCCGCCGATCGCTTCGGCTGGTCGCGGCGCACTCCCGAGCCGCGCTCGATGCGCGACGGACGCCTGCTGATCGGATACGGAATGGCCAGCGCCTCGTATCCGGCGCATCGCTCACCGGCGTCGGCGCGCGCGGTGATGAAGTCCGATGGCACGGTCGTCGTCAGCAGCGGCTCGCACGAGATGGGGATGGGCACGGCGACGGTCATGGCGCAGCTCGCCGCCGAAACGCTCGGCGTGCCGGCGGAGCGCGTCCGCTTTCAATACGGCGACACGACGCTGCCGAACGCGCCGATCTCGGCCGGATCGATGACCGCCGCGAGCGTCGGCTCGGCCGTGTACGGCGTCAGCGACGCGCTGAAGAAGAAGGTCGCCGCGCTGGAGGGAATCGATCCGTCGGCGATGACCGGCGACAGCTATCACACGATCCTGTCGAAGCATTACCTAGACACCATCGACGCGCAGTTCGACGCGAAGCCGGAGCAGCAGGAGTCGCATGCCTCGCATGCCTTCGGCGCGCAGTTCGCCGAAGTGAGCGTCGATCCCGACCTCGGCCTCGTGCGTCTGCGGCGCATGGTCAGCGCCTTCGCCGCGGGGCGGGTGCTCAACGCCAAAACCGCGCACAGCCAATACCTCGGCGGCATCATCCAGGGCATCGGCATGGCACTGCTCGAGCAGACCCATTTCGACAAACGCCTCGGCAGCTTCACCAACGTCAACCTCGGCGAGTACCTCCTCCCCGTCAACGCCGACATCCCCGCGCTCGACGTGATCCTGGTGGAGGAGGACGACCCGTACGTGAACCCGATCGGAGTGAAAGGCATCGGCGAAATCGGCATCGTCGGCGTCGGCCCCGCGATCGCGAACGCCGTCTATCACGCGACGGGGAAGAGGGTGAGAGACCTCCCGATCACGATCGAAAAGCTCCTCTGAGGAGGGGAGCGGACGTCTCGTCCGCTCGGCGCGGCCGTGCGGACGAGACGTCCGCACCCCTCCTCAGTGGTGCTGCGACCGCCATCTTCCCGGCGTCCGCGCGAGCTGCGCCTGATACGCCTTCTCCGCCTCCCCCGCCCGCCCTGCCGCCAGCAACTGGTCGCCGAGAAGCTCGTAGGTCGGCTTTTCGACGGACGGCGGGCCGAACTCGAAGGGCATGGCGTGCTCGGCCTCGGCGGCTTTCTGCAGAAGGGCGAGGCCTTCGTCGCGTTTGCCGGCGGCGATGAGGACCATCGCGTCGACCTGTTGCGCGATGACGTTCGTCCGCTCGCGGAATGACGGGTCGCTCAGCTTGCGCGTTTCGATCGCGGCGAGTACCTCCTTCTGCAACGCGTGGACGCGCGCGGCATTCTCCGCGGTCGGATGCGCGAGGGCGTCGGTGTAGGCCATGGTGAACGACGGCCCGGCATACTGCGTCGGCAGCGCCTCTTCCAGCTTGCCGGTGTCGGCGAAGTAGAGCGCGCGCATCGTCGCGTAGCTGCCGATCCTCGAATCCTCGGCTTTGACCGGTGCCTCATGCGTCGGGTCGCCCGGCACGACGGCCTTGCAACGCAGCAACACGTCGCGGGCCTCGTCGAGCTTCCGCGTCTGGAGATAGCCGTACTCCAGCCAGATCGCGTAGTGGCCGCAGTTCATCGGATGCGCCGCCATCGCCTTCTGGTTCGCGGCGACCACGTCGTCCCACATCCCCATGGCCACGAAGATGTGCGAGGTCATGTGCAGCGCGTGCGCGGCATGCGACGCCACATCGCCGTACAACCGCGCCGCGCGCAGTCCGAGCGGCGCGTGGATCGGATCGTCGTACGAATGAATGAGGTAGTGCAGCACGCCGGGATGACGGCGATGCGTCGGGAAGACCTCCTCCAGCAATGCCGCGGCGCGCATGTAGGTCGCGAAATCGCGTCCGTGATGCGCCGTGCCGAGGAGTGAGAGGGCGTAGAAGGCCGTGGCGTCGACGTCGTCCGGATACTTCGCGTGCAGCGCGGCCATCGCGTCGGCGTACTCGAGATCGCGCCCCTCCTTCGTGCCGTCGCCGTAGAGCACGTCGAGCGTGTGGAGGTAATCGCGCTCGCGCTCCGTCTTTCCCTTCGGCGCCTTCTGCAGCACGGCGCGCGCGGCGGCGAGGTCCTGCTGAAACCAGATCGGATGATTGAACGTCATCGCCTCGCCCCAGAAGGCCATGGCGAATTCCGGATCGATCGACTGCGCCTTGCGGAAGGCGTCCGCCGCGTCGTCGTACTCGAAATCGTGGAGCAGCGCGAAGCCGCGGAGAAACGCCTCCTGCGCGGCGGGCGCGCCGGAGTTGGCGAACGAGACATCGCCGAGGTTCGTTTGTGCCTGTGCTGAAAACACCAGCATGACGGTGATGAGCGCGAGCCGGATCTGCATCCGCTCACCATACAATCTCTCGATGCGAGTTCTGCAGTGCATCGTGCCGCTGCTCCTGCTCACCTCCACCCTCACCGCCCAGATCGAAGCGCCGCTGCCGCCCGCCATCCCGTGGAACGGCAAGTCGCGCGAGCTCGTGGTCAAGTCCGACGATCCGTGGATCACGCCGGCGGAGCAGAGCAACTTCCGCACGTCGCCGACCTACGACGAGACCGTGGCCTACCTGCGCCGTCTGACCGCAGCGTCGCCGCAGATGCGGATGGTATCCCTCGGCAAGAGTCCGGAAGGGCGCGACATCTGGATGGTCGTGGCCTCGAAGGAGCAGCTCTTCATGCCCGACGCGCTGCATCGCACCGGCAAGCCGACGCTGCTCGCGCAGGGCGGCATCCACTCGGGGGAGATCGATGGAAAAGACGCCGGCCTCATGCTGCTGCGCGATCTGCGTCCGGGCGGACGCCTCGCCGGCATGCTCGATCGCGTGAACGTCCTCTTCGTTCCGATCTTCAACGTCGACGGCCACGAGCGCGCGTCGAGATACGGCCGCATCAATCAGCGCGGACCGGAAGTCATCGGCTGGCGGACGAACGCGCGCAACCTGAATCTCAATCGCGATTACACGAAGCTCGACTCGGAAGAGATGCGGGACATGGTCGCGGCCATCGACCGCTGGCAGCCCGATCTCTACTACGACCTGCACGTCACCGACGGCGCCGACTACCAGTACGACGTCACGTTCGGCTGGAACCACAGCGGCTACTCGCCGAACGTCACGCGCTGGCTCGATCAGGCGCTCGGCCCCGCGCTGAACGGCGCGCTCTCGTCGATGGGACACATCCCCGGTCCGTTGATCTTTCCGGTGGACGACAAGGATTTGTCGAAAGGGATCGCCAGCGGCAACGGGGCGGCGCGCTTCTCGACCGGCTACGGCGACGTCCGCCACATGGCGACGATGCTGGTCGAGAACCACTCGCTCAAGCCATACGACCAGCGCGTCCTCGGCACGCTGGTGCTGCTGGAGCGGACGCTCGACGTCCTGGCCATGAGCGGCCACGACCTGCAGCGCGCCGAGGGGGACGACACGCACCTGCGGGTCGATCCGCTGCCGCTCGCGTGGACCGCGCCGCAGGGATCGGCGCCGGAGATGATCGATTTCCGCGCCGTCGAATCGCGCAGCAGCCAGTCGGCGATCAGCGGGACGACGAAGGTGGAGTGGCTCGGACGCCCCACGACGATCCGCATTCCGCTCTATCACCAGACCGAGGTCACCGAATCGGTCAGCAGGCCGAAGGCGTACTGGATCCCGGCGCCGTGGCGCGAGGTGATCGAGCGGATACGGATTCACGGCATCCAGATGGAGCGCATCCTCGAGCCGCGCGAGGTCGAGGTCGACATGTACCGCCTGCACGACGCGAAGCTCGACGCCGAATCGTTCGAAGGCCATGTGCGCCTGACGGCGAAGACGACGGTCGAACATCGGAAGGAGCGATTCCCGGCCGGCTCCGTCCGCATTGCCGTCGATCAGCCGCTCGGCGAGCTCGCCGTCACGCTCCTCGAGCCGGCGTCCGCCGACTCCTTCCTGCAGTGGGGCTTCTTCGACGAGATCCTGCAGCGCACCGAGTATTTCGAAAACTACATGATGGAGCCGCTGGCGGAGAAGATGCTGGCCGCCGATCCGAAGCTGAAGGCGGAGTTCGAGAAGAAGCTGGAGAGCGATCCCGCGTTCCGAGCGAGCGCGGATCAGAGGCTGCATTTCTTTTATGAGCGGTCGCCGTATTTTGATCAGCGGTGGATGCTGTATCCGGTGGGGCGGGAGAAATAGAGCGGTTGAGCGGTTGAGCCGTTAAGCGGTTGAGCGCCTAAACAGCTCAATAGCTCAACAGCTAAACAGCTCGACAGCTGAACAGCTGGAAGTAGCGGACACTACATCGCACTAAACTATCGCCATGCGACGCGCACTCATCCTTCTCCTTCTCGCCCTTCCGCTGTTTGCCCAGAATCGCAGAGGAGATTGGGTTACCTACGGCGACCACGGCTGCATCGGCGGCAGCAAGTGCCCCGACAAGCGGCTGCGCATCAAGCTTGCCGACCGCCCCGTCCTCGGCGTCCGCTTCACCGCGCATGACGACATCGGCGAGACGGCGGGCGGGAAGCTGACGGTCAAAGTGGGCGCGGACGCGGTGCGCAGTTACATCGACATCCCGCGCCGCGGCGAGACGTTCACCATCGACGTCGACAACCGGCGCGGCGAGTACCTCACGCTGGAAGCGGCGGCGAACGACGAGATCGAGATCAAGGACATCGCCGTGATGTACGGCAGCGGATTCGATCGCGATCATGACAACGATCACGGCAGCAGCGGCGGCGGCTGGCAGCGCGGCGGCGGTGGTGGAAACCGCGAAGGGTGGCGGACGTACGAGCGCGCCGGCACCTGCATCGGCGGCGAGGAATGCCGGCAGAACGGCAACCGCATCACGATCGCGCTCGACGACCAACCGGTCCTCGGCATCCGCTTCAACGCGCACGACAACGTCGGCACGCGCGCCGACGGGAAGCTCAACGTCCGCATCGACGATCACAGCGTCGCCTCGTACGTCGACGTCGCGCGCGACGGCAAGCGCCATGAGTTCGACGTCGACAGCCTCGTCGGATCGAAGCTCGTGATCAGCACGGCGAACGACGACGAAGTGGTGATCAGCGACATCGCCGTGCTCTACGGACACGGCGACGGCGGCCGCAGCTACGACTCCGGCGCTCACGAGCGCACCTACGGCGCCGAGCGCGAGACGCGCAACAGCGGCGCGTGCATCGGCGGCTCGGAGTGCGGCGGCTCGCGCGCGAAGATCCGCATCGCCCTGCACGGCGCAAGCGTGACCTCGGTGCGCTTCTTCGCCCACGACAGCGTCGGCGCGAAGGCCGGCGGCGAGCTGCGCGTCCGCATCGACGACGAGGTCCTGCGCGACTACATCGACATCCCGCGCGACGGCCGCACGTTCAACATCGACGCCCACCACATCTCCGGCGATTGGCTGATCATCGAGACAGCGGCGGATGACGAAGTGGTGGTGAAGGACATTCGGGTCACGTACCGGGAGTAGCTCAACGGTGCGTCGCCCGCGTGAAGGCGATGGCGATCGGAATCCCGATCAGCGTCGGCAGCCAGAACGAGATCAGGCGGTAGGTCAGCACGGCGACGATCGCCACCTGCGTGTCGATGCCGAGGCCGGCGAAGACGGCGGACATGCCGACCTCGATGACCGCGATCCCTCCCGGCAGGAAGCTGGTGCGCCCGAGGAGGATCGGGACGCCGTAGCCGGCGAGCAGCACCGAGAAATGCAGCGGCTGGCGCGCGGCGACGAACGCGAAGTAGAGCGTCAGCATGTCGAAGGCGATGGTCAGGATGGAGCGGATGGCGACGTGGGCCCAGGCGCCGCTGCGCAGTTTCATCCAGGCGTCACGCACGGCGTCGGGATCGACGGTGCGGCCGAAGCGGCGGGCGATGACCACGAGCCACTGCGGCCGGGCGACGAGGAAGAAGGCGCCGATCATCACCAGCACCAGCGCCGAGATCACGCCGATCAACGCGATCTCGGTGGCGCGTGAAAGCTGGTGGACGTGGAGCAGCTCGAACGCGCCGATCAGCGCGGCGAGGATCAGCGCCGACATGTCGAACACGCCCGGCAGCCACGCCGCGAGGGCGGCCGATTCGACGGTCGTCGTCTCGCTCACCCACTTGTAGATCGCCGCGCCGAAGCCGACCGGCCCGGCGGCCACGAGGCTGATCGTCGCCGCGCCGACTTCGATCCCCGCCGCGCGCGCCAGCCGCAGCTCTCCCCCCGCGATGCGCACGATCGACTGCAGCACCGCGCCGTTCGAGATGTAGCTGATCATCTGCGCCGCGATCGCCGCGAGGATGGCCCACGGCGCCATCGTCCGCACGACGGACGCGGAGTGCTCGATCGTGTCGACGCGCGGCAGGATGAAGTGGACGACCAGCGCGAGGAAGATGATCAGGGGGATCGTGCGGCGGAGGGCGAGTTTGAGCTCTGACATTGGTTGCGCGGTTGCGAGGTTACGCGGTTTCGCGGCGAAACCCCGCAACCGCGAAACCGCGAACCCTACTGCGTCGACGTCGACGTCGGCGGCTGCTCCGTCGCCGTCGTGTCGGTCTGCGGCGGTGGTGGCGGCGGAACCGTCGCCGTCGTGTCGGTCTTGAACACGCCGCCGGTCAGGGTCGCGTCGGGCGGCGGGGTCGTGGTGATGATCGGCGGCGGTGGCGGCATCAGGCCGGTCGTATCGAGGGCGATCGGATTTCCGAACTCGTCGACGGCGGGGGGCGGCGGCGCCTGCGGCATGTGCAGCGGGCATGGCTGCATCGGCGCGGTGCCGCTCTTGAAGGCGTCGCTCTCGACGCTGATCGGCGGGCAGAACGGAGTGGCCAGACCGCCGCTCGTCTTGTCGAACTCCACCATCTCGATGCCGGCAGGCGCGGCCCAGTCGACGTCTTTCTGGCCGGCGGTGGCCTGCTGCATGTAGCGCGTCCAGATCGGCACGGCGCCCTGGCCGCCGGAGAGGCCGACGATGGCGTTGTCGTCGAAGCCGATCCACGTCAGCGCCAGCGTCTGCGGCGTGAAGCCGATGAACCAGGCGTCGCGCGCGTCGTTCGTCGTTCCCGTCTTGCCCGCGGCGGTGAGGCGGAAGCCCATCGAGCGCGCGGGATAGGCGGTGCCATGGTTGATCACCCCCTTCATCACGTTGAGGAGGATGAAGACGTCGCGCGCCGGGAAGACCTGCACCGCCTCCACGGTGTCGCCCGCGGAGACGACCTTGCCGCGATCGTCGGTGACGAAGCGGATGGTCCGCAGCGGGAGCCGCGAGCCGACGCGGGCGATGGTGGAGAAGGCGTCCGCCATTTCGATCGGCGCCACACCGACCGCGCCGAGGATCACCGAGGGGTTCGAGTTGTCGATCTCCGACTGGATGCCGAGCGTGTGCGCGGTCTTCAGGATCGGATCGATGCCGCAGGCCAGTCCGATACGCACCGACGCGGAGTTCATCGACTGCTCCAGCGCGCGCTGCACCGTCACCGTGCCGTGGTAGGCGTCCTCGTAATTGCGCGGCGACCAGTCGGCGGAGAAGCGGCGCTTGAGCACGAAGCGCGAGTCGCTGACCAGCGTGGCCGGCGTGATGGCGTTCGGCAGCGAGGTGAGGCTCGGCTCGAACGCGGTGAGGTAGACGAATGGTTTGAAGAGCGAGCCGACCTGGCGTTTGGCGTTCAGCGCGCGATTGAATTGCGAAACGTCGTAGTTGCGGCCGCCGACGAGCGCGCGGATCTCGCCGGTCGGCACGTCGACGTGAATGAGCACGCCCTGCAGCGGGCTTTGCGCGTTCCGCAGGCGGCGGCTCCCCTTCTCCAGGCCTTCGATGCCGGAGACGAGCGTGCGCGACGCGGTGTCCTGCGCGGTGAGGTCGATGGCCGTGTAGATCTGCAGGCCGCGGCCTTTGACATCCTTGATGCCGTAATCGCGCGCCATCTCCTGCAGCACGCGATCGACGTAGAACGGGATCGACGCCAGTCCGCTCCGCTCGCGGAACGGCTTGCGCGGCAGCGGCGTGGCCATCGCCTTGTCGTACGTCGGCTGATCGATCTTCTTGTTCTGCAGCATCAGGCCGAGGACCGTGGCGCGGCGGCTCAGGGCGCGCTGCGGGTTCGCGAACGGGGAGTTGTTGTTCGGACTGCGGATCATCCCGGCCAGCACCGCCGACTCGGCGACATTGATCTCCGCCACCGGCTTGCCGAAGTAGTAACGCGCGGCCTCGCCGACGCCCATGATGGAGATCGACCGGTTGCGGCCGAGGTAGATGTCGTTGAGGTAGGCCTCCAGGATCTCGCGCTTCGAATACTTCGCGTCGAGGATCACGGCCATGAACAGTTCGACGACCTTGCGGCGCATGGTCCGCTCGCTCGTCAGGTAGTAGTTCTTCACCAGCTGCTGCGTCAGCGTCGAGCCGCCCTGCGCCACGCCGCGCGCGCGGACGTTGGTGAAGAGCGCGCGGAAGATGCCGAGCGGGTCGACGCCGGGGTGATGCCAGAAGCGGATGTCTTCCGTCACCACGACGGCGTCCTGCAACGACTGCGGCACCTGCGACAGCGTGACGGGACGGCGGTTCTCGAGCTGCTCGGAGAGGATCGACGTCAGCAGCTCGGGCTCCAGCGCCGCGGTCTCGATCGGATGCGCGTCGCGCACCGACGTCACGCTCTCGATGACGTTTCCCTTGAACGCGACGCGGATCGGCTGCGCCTCGTAGCGGCCGCTGGGATGGGTGAACTCGCGCGTGAAGATGTCGATGCCGGCCTTCGACGCGGCGTACTCGCCGGGCTGCGCGACGTTGCCCTGGGCCTCGCGATATCCGAGGCGGCTCAGTTTCTCCAGGAGGTCATCGGCCTGCAGCGGCATATCGGGGCGCAGCGGCATGAAGTCGGCGAAGATGCGCGTCGGCAGCGAGAGGCGGCGCACTTCGAAGCGTCCGACCGACTGCTTGTAGACCCAGGCGCCGAGGGCGGCGAAGGCGATCAGAAAGACGACGAAGACGATGGAGATCGTCTGGAAGACGGTCCGCCGCTTCGGGATGCGGAGCTTGAAATGCGAGGGCATGCGGCTCACTGCGCGACGATCGCGAGGTTGCGGCCGCCGCCCTTTCCTTCGCGGCGGTAGGAGTGGAAGATCGAGCCTTCACAGCGCGTGCAGAGCTCCGTGTCGATGATCGCGTCATCGGCGAAGCCGCGGTCGCGGAGAGTGGCTCGGGTGAACGCGGGGATGTCGACGTGCGGCTTCGCGTGACTTCTTTCGACGAAACGCTGATCGAATTGCGTGGCCACCTCCTCCCCCACTTCGAAGCAGCAGGCGCGGATGCTGGGGCCGAGCCAGGCGCGGGAGGTCTTCGCGTCGAACGGCGTTTCGCTCATGACGGCGTCGAGCGTCTTCGCGGTGATGCCCTGGGCGGCGCCTCGCCAGCCGGAGTGGATGTTGGCGATGACCGAGTGCACGGGATCGATCATGGTCACGGGGAGGCAATCTGCAACCTTGATACCGAGGGCGGTGTTTGCTTCCGTTGAATAGAGAGCGTCGCAGGGAGCGAGCGGACGAGACGTCCGCTCCCCTCGCAGCACAATCGCGCTGTGGACCTGGTTGCAGGTGGTGAGCGACGCGGTGATGCCGAAGCGCTCTTCGATGAAATCGGTGATCGTCGCGGCGTCGTCAAAAAAACCGGAGAAGTCGTGCGTCGTGTAGAAGAGGGCGAAGCCGTTCGGCACGCCGCGGGGAACAACGATGCGGCCGATGTTCATGCGAAGGTACGGTACACCCGCCATTGCGGGTCGTTGCGAACGATGACCTGCAGCTGGTGCGTGGTGATCTCGCGCGTCACGGCGTCGGCTTTGGTCTTCGCCGCGTCGAGGTTCGAGGTGTAGACGACGAACTCGCGCACGCCGTCGCTGGTGACGACGCCGGCGAGCAGCGACTCGTTCCCGCCCCCCAGCCGCTTCTCGATCAGCTCTTCGATGGCGTCGAGCTGCCGGATCTCGCCGCGATTCGGAAAGCCGCGGTCGTTCGCCTCACGCAGCGGGGCGATGATGCCGAGGCGGTCGGGGAACTCTTCGCGTCCGGCGATGGGGCGGAGCGCGACGTTGAAGCGCGTGGCGACCGCTTTTCCTTCATGCGTCCCCTCCGCCACCGACCACGACTTCGGGATCGACCAGCTGCGGATCGGGCCCGACGCGTGAATGGCCCGCGCCCGCCGGCGGATCAACGCCGCGGCGGTGATGAAGGCGAGAAGGATGATGACGAACCAGAGCAAGCTACGACGCCAGGGCGCGGATCTCGGAGATCCGCGAGCGGAGCTGCTCGGTGACCGCCAGTCCGCGCAGGAGGGAGGCGGTCTTTTCGAATTCTTCGATCATGTCGTCGACGGCGCGCTCGCCATCGCCGTTCATGATCATGTCGAGCGCATGGAGGAAGTGCTTCTCGATGGTCTTGTGCGCGCTGTCGCCGATGAACTCCTCGGCCACTGCGCGGATGCGCGCCGCGAGGTCGACTAGCTCGCCATTTGCCTGATCGGGGTCTCGATCAAATTTTTTTTTTAACTGCACGAGCTCGCCGGTGATCATCCCGTAGAGGATTTTCGCGACGTCGAACGACGACATGTTCAGCGTGCGCCCGATGTCGGCGATGGAGCGATGGCCGTCGATGCGGGTGATGAGCATCCACTCCTGCGGGTTGAGGGTGATCTGCTCGTGGCGGTTCTCGCGGACCATCAGCTCAGGGACGAAGTCGACGGAAGGGATCTTCTTGGAGAGGACGCGCCACTCGTCGAGACGGCGCGCGGCCTCCATCAGGAGGTTGGTGTTGGACTTGGTGATGGTCTGGCGATCGGGCTCCTCGCCGGGGGCGAACTGGAACTCGCCCTGGTTCCAGATGGCCAGCGCGTAGATGGCCTCCTCGCCGATCAGATCACCGACCAGGGCATGGACCATCTGCCCGTTTTTCAAATAGATGAACCCTCGGTCGGTATCGCGGGACAGCGTGAACTTGCCTGTTTTGCCCGAGACACTCACCAACTGAATGATGTCCGGGAGCGGCAGTTCTTTGAGAGATCCCTGGAAGGCCATTTGTCTCCGATAACTCGACCAGATTTGCGCGAAACCGACGGCCGCCGTGGTTGAGGAGTTGTGCCGGCTGGACGTGGGTGTCATCGAAGCGTAACCCACCACTGATAGGGCGTCAAGATTCTGCAAATCGTTGGCGTGCCCGCGTTTCGATCGCGACGAGCGCCCACAATCCGAACGCCGCTCCGACCGTCAGACCGGTCGCCAGCCGCAACGGATTCGTGCTCTCCCGAAGGCCGATTGCCTGGGTCACGCCGTCGAGAAACATGGCCATGGCGGCGACAGCGAGCAGGATGCGCATGACCCGTTCGTTCGCCCCCTTCAGAATCGGGAAGAGAATCAATCCGGCCAGGAACCCGCCGTAAATCCCCACGCATCGCGCACAAATCGGCATCGGCGTCCCGGCAATCGTCAGGCAGCGATGCGCGATGCCGTGGCACATCAGCTTGAACGGCAGGCGGAGCATCGGCGACGCGCCATGCGCGATGGCGATCGTCGCCGAGGCCGAGGCAATCAGCGGGATCAGCGCCAGCGCGGCGAGGCAGAGCGCGGTGATCCGCGTGTCGCGGCTCACCGCACAGTCGCCAGCTTCCACGTCTGCGCGAAGGCGTAGAACGTCACGCACATCGCCCAGAAGACGGTGAAGATGATGCCGATGCAGAAGAGCATGATCCCGAACCCCGAGGCGAAGCGGGCCACGAACATGACCACGATGGCCAGGAGGTAATTGCCGACGTTGTTGCTGATGTAGCGCCAGATCCGCGCGAACTCGAACGCGGCGCCGAAACGCTGCTCGATCATCACGTAGGTCAGGGCAGCCGGCAGCCAGAACGCGTAGGCCAGGCCGAGGGGGAAGACGAGGCACCAGACGCAGGCGATGAAGCCGCCCGGATCGAAGTCGTTGTTCCCGTGATGACTGGCGGCGCTGATGACGATGGCCGGCACCATGATCATGCAGACCAGCATGAAGAGGGGGGCCATGTAGAGCAGGCCGACGCCGAGAAGTCGTAACCCTTCGTTGAACTTTTCACCGAGCTCATCCCATTCGGGGAGCGGCAGCGTGGCATCTGCGACTACATTACGAACGAGCTGTGCGAGATACCCGAGGAGAAACGGCACACCGACGAGCATCATCGCCAGGAGCTGGAAGATGCCGCCGATCAGAACTTTGTTGATCCACCGTGCGTCTTCAAACACGAAGGCGAACGGTTTCACGAAGTCGAAGGTCGTCTTCGGCGGTTCCGATCCCGGCGGGGGACCCGGCGCGGGCGGCGGAGGAGGGGGCGGGGGCGGAGTTTCGATGACTTCGGACATCTCGTAAAGAGTGTACGTGAGAACACGATTACGGTTGCGTCGGCCCCATCCAATGGAACAAAACATCAGGCGCAGGTTGTCTACCCGTGAGGTGGAAGAACGGATCGATCTCGCGGCTCTTGCCGAAAGCGAAGAACCGCGGCGCGGCGTCAGCACCGCCGTCATCGTCTCCGTCGTCGTTCACATCCTGCTGATCACCTGGATCACCCTGAATTACCACCCGGTGTCCGCCGAGGACACCGCTCCGCCCATCGCGCGCTACGTCGAGCTGATCCGGCAGAATCCGCAGGAAGAAAAACAATTCGTCGAGGCGCCGGGGAAGAAGCTCGAGCACCAGGTGCAGTCGCCGCAGTTCTCCGACGCCAATCGCGAGGCGAGCACCCCTCACCCTACCGGCGACCAGCCGACGACGCGGCCGGGCAACGATCACCTCTACACGCCGCCGACGCCGTCCGGCAACGGCCGCCGCCCTTCGCAGGGACAACCGCAGGTGACGCAACAGCCGCAGAACCCGGCGGATGACGCGCAGCAGCAACAACAGCCGCAGACGTCGTCGTTCACACAGCCGGTGCAGACGAGCGCAAACAAACAGCGCTCCGGCCCGATCGACTGGAAGAACGCGATCAAGGAAGTGGGCAAGGTCGCGTCCCTCGGCACCGGCCAGCAGGGCATCGACCTCGGCAACCCCGGCGGCGGCGAGAAAGGCTTCGCCAAAGACGGTCCGATCTCGTTCGAAACGGCGTGGTACGACTGGGGCGATTACGCCCAGTCGATGGTCGCCCGCATCCGCGTGAACTGGTACAACATCATGCCCGACCTGATCCGCACCGGCATGCAGGGCGTGGTGACGATCCGCTTCACCATCCATCGCGACGGCCAGATCACGGACGTGACCATCCTCAACAGCTCCACCGTTCCGCCGTACGATTTCGCCGCCAAGCGAGCGATCGAGAATTCGTCGCCCCTCAATCCGCTGCCGAAGGATTTCCCGATGGCGACGGAGCGGGTGACGGCGATGTTCTATTACAACCTGGAACCGCCGACGGGCCGTTGAGCTGTTGAGCGGTTAAGCTGTTGAGCAGCTGAACAGCTCAATCGCTGAACAGCTCAATTGCTGAACTATGCTCGTCACCGTCCCGCGCTGGACCACCATCCTTCTATTGCTCGCCGTAACGGCGACGATCGTGATCGCGACGGTGTACACGTCGGGCAAGAGCTACTCGAAGATCGATCCCGTTCCCTTCGAGGACATCAAGCATCTCTCCCATCGCTTCGCGCACCGTCCGGTGTCGACGCAGATCCTGGCCGTGATCGTGATGCCGATCATCGCCAACGTGCTGCTCTTCATCCCCTGGGGCTTCCTGACGTTCATCAGCCTCTACACCCTCGACCGTCCGACGATGCAGACGTACGTGCTGACGATCCTCGGCGGCCTCTCGTTCTCCCTGGCCATCGAGGCCTGGCAGTACTTTCTCCCCACCCGCGTGGCCGACGTCAACGACGTGATCTGGAACACCACCGGCGCGGCCCTCGGCGCGATCCTCGGGCACCTCCGGCAACGGGTACGGTTCGAATTCGAGTGACGAATTTCATCCTGCGCGTAGACGCAGGATCTCCGGTTAAACCGGCAGGCGGATGCTCGCGCTGCGCAAAAGTGGCATCGAGTCGGCGCGGGATAACCGGAGATGCTGCGTCTTCGCGCAGCATTCATGAGGGTCCGCCGCGGTCGTTATACTTATTGGTTCGCGATGCTTTCCGAGCTCAAGTCGATCGAACCGCAGCTCAAACAGATCCTGTACGGATGTGTGGAGCATGTGCAGGCGACGAAAGCGGCGCTCTACCTTTCGTCGTCGCACGACCTCAATGACAAGACGTACGAGCTGATCACGCACTATCGCTTCGCCGACGACCATCGAAAGATGGTCAAGGCGACGGACGATCTCGTCGATCGCCTCGCCGTCCGGCGCAACGCGTTCTTCGTGAACGGCCTCGGCACCGATCAGCGTTTCTCCGAGCTCCTCTTCCGGCAGGGCACCGACCGGTTGCTGGCGATGCCGCTCTTCTCGCGCGGCCGCCTCGTCGGCTTCATCGACATGCGCGACAAGGCGGGGAAGAAGCCGTTCGATACGCCCGACGTGGAGGCGGCCAAGAAGATCGCCGACGAAGTGCTCGCGCTCCTCGGGTCGAAGAACCTCTTCGGCATCGGGCCGGTGACGCTGGAGCAGCCGCAGCGCGCGGCGCCTCCGTCGGTGGCGCATCTGCCGCAGGTGATGACGCCGCCGAGCGCGGCGCAGCAGTCGGGCGTGGCCAGTCCGCACGACATCTCGCCGAACGCCACGCGGGCGATCAACGCGGCGCGCGACTTCATGTCGAAGCGGCAGCTGATGCAGGTGTCGGGAAAGCGCGTGCTGACGGAGCGCGATCTGGAGGTGGTGCGCCTGCTGCTGCCGGCGACGCTGGCCATTCCGGGCGCCGTGCTGGCCTGCTTCAGCGCCATCGGCCACGTCAACAATCCGCAGTCGATCGTCGCCATCGCCACCGTCACCGACGACGCGATGGAGATGCTGCAGACCCATCTGCAGGCGTGGCTCAAGCGCGCGAATCAGCCGCACATGACGGCGAAGCCGCTGCTGATCTATCCGTTCGGCGTGCAGGTCGTGCCGGTGAGCGCGGCCGGGATCTCGACGATTCTCAGCGCGCCGGTGAACGCGCAATCGGTGGAAGGGCTCGTGCTGACCGTCGCCTTCGAGCGCACTCCGGAAGCGCAGGCCCAGCGCGCGCTGCACATCTTCCTGCGCCAGGTCGAGAACTCGGTCGAAGCGGCGATCGCGGCGAGCTCGGGACGCAACGACCGGCAGACGATCGCGGAGAAACTGCTGGAGCCCGACTTCCAGCGCTATCCGGAACTGGTCGAGCATTGCCGCGCGGTGTCGGTCATCGCGCAACGCTTTTCCATCCTTCTCGATATGCCGCCGACACAGGTGGAGACCGTGCGTATCGCCGCGCTGGTTCACGACGTCGGGATGCGCCTGCTCGATTACGACCGGCTGTACAAGCGACCGAACCTCACGGCGGAGGAGCTGCGCGGCGTGGCCGAGCATCCGATCGTCGGCGCGGCGATCGTCGAGCCGATGCTCGGACCGGAGATCGCGCAGGCGGTGTTACGTCATCACGAGCGCGTCGACGGCCGCGGCTATCCGAGCCGACTCACCGGCAACAACATCCCCATCGCGTCGCGCATCATCCAGATCTGCGACGCCTGGGTGGCGATGACGAGCGAGACGTCGTACCAGGCGACGATCTCCCGCGAAGAGGCGGCGACGAAACTGCGCGAGGGAGCGGGAACGCAGTTCGACGAGCAGCTCGTGCAACGCTTCATCAAGTCGCTCGGAGAGATGGGCGCGTGAGAAACGATGAACGATGAACGCGGAACGATGAACGCCGCCGTCCTCTCATCGTTCATCGTTCATCGTTCATCGTTCGCATGACGCTCCGCGAAAATCTCCGCGCTCTGCCCGCGGCCGCCTGGATCCTCTTCCTCGGCACGTTCGTCAATCGCTTCGGCACGTTCGTCATGCCGTTCCTCGTGCTCTACCTCACGCGCCTCGGCTACAGCGCCTCGCGCGCGGGATTGGCGCTGGGGGCGTACGGCAGCGGACTTCTGATGGCGTCGATCGCCGGCGGGCATCTCGCCGATCGCGTCGGCCGCCGCAACACGATCGCCATTTCGATGTTCTTCTCCGCCGCGGCGATGATGGCGCTATCGCAGGCGCGCGTGTACGGCGCGATCGTGGCGCTGGCGATGGTGGCCGGCTTTGCCGCCGAGCTCTATCGCCCCGCGGCGAGTGCGCTGATCGGCGATCTCGTCACGCCGGAGCAGCGCATGACCGCGTTCGCGATGTATCGCTTCGCCGTCAATCTCGGATTCGCCGCCGGTCCGGCCACGGCCGGCTTCCTCGCCGACCGCTCGTTCTTCCTGATCTTCCTCGGTGATGCCGTGTCGTCGGTCGGCTACGGACTGATCGCGCTGGCGTTTCTGCCGCACGGCCTGCGATCGTCATCGAGCGATGAACGCTTCGGCGAGGTGTTCCGGGTCGCGTTTCGCGATCGCCGCTTCATGCTTTTCCTCGCCGCCACGACGCTCGTCACCATGGTCGACTTCCAGACCGGATCGACGTTCCCGCTCTGGGTCGAGCGCTGGGGCCACAGCAGCTCGACGTACGGACTGCTGCTGTCGATCAACGGCGTGCTGATCATCATGTTCGACCTGATGATCACGGCGCGGACGCAGCGCTACCCCGCGCAGCGGGTGATCTCCCTCGGCTACTTCCTGTCGGGGATCGGCGTGGCCATGATCGGCCTCGCGCACAGCGTCCCCGCCCTCGCTGCCACCGTCTGCGTATGGACGCTCGGCGAGATCATCGCCTCCTCCGCTACCGGCGCGTATGTCACGCACATCGCGCCCGAGCAATACCGCGGCCGCTACAACGGCCTCTGGGTCTTCGCCTACGCCCTCGCGATGGTCCTCGGCCCGTCACTCGGCACGCTCGTCTTTCAGTACGATCCGAACGCAGTATGGATCGGCTGCGCAGTCCTCACCTGCGTCGGCGCGTTCCTAGCCTCTGGGGTCGCATCTGGACAATTAACTTAACGGGCGCGTTAAGTTAATTGTCCAGATACGACCCCAACCCACTTCGGGGTGTAGTTGGGGAACACGGGGGTCATCGAGGGGACGCCGAGGTGCCTGGTCAGGATCTCGGCGAAGACGTCGCGGAAGTCGGTGGTGATGGAGAGGTCGCGGTTTTCGTAGAGATCTTTCAGGCCGGGCCAGCGGCCGTGGACTTTGCCGCCTTTCACGCCGCCGCCGGCGATGAGCATGACGTTGGCGTGGCCGTGATCGGTGCCGCGGTTGCCGTTCTCGCGGACGGTGCGGCCGAACTCGGACATCGTGACGAGCACGACGTCGCCCATGCGCGACCCGAGGTCGCGGATGAAGGCGGCGAGGGCGTCACTGAAGTTGCGGAGGTTGTTGGCGAGCTGGCCCTGTGCCCCTCCTTCGCCGGCGTGTGTGTCCCAACCGCCGACGTCGGCGAAGGCGACTTCCAGTCCGACGTTCGACTTGATCAGCTGCGCGATCTGCTTCAGCGAATTGCCGAGCGGCGTGGGCGGATACTGCGCGCCGTTCTCCGGCTGCAGCTTCTGCGGATCGGCCGACTTCAGCATCTTCGCCGCGTCGAACGCGCCGCCGTACATCGACTCGAACATCGGCGAGACGTCGTCGCGCACGCCGAAGCGCGCGATGTCGGTCATCGCCACCGCGTTCACCCGGCCGCTGAGAATGCGCGGCAGCGCCGGCGTCATCGACACCGCGCGCAGCGGCGACGTCCCCCTCACGGCGCGCGCGAGAAAGCCATCCTCCGTCGTCCTGATGCCGGGAGTGCCGCACTCCATGAAGTCCTGCGCGTCGAAATGCGAGCGCGTCGCGTCGGGCGATCCGGCGGCATGCACGACCGCGAGCGAGTGGTCCTTCCAATACGGCGCGAGCGACGCGAGCGATGGATGCAAACCGAAGAAGCCGTCGAGATCGATGACGGTCTCGCGCGGGATGGCGATGCTCGGCCGCGCGGCGTAGTAGGCCTGCTCGCCGTACGGCACGACGACGTTCAGACCGTCGACCGCGCCGCGCTGGAAGATCGCCACGACGACTTTGTGTCCCTTCGTCGTGGCGGCGTTCGCCATCTTCACGAAGACGTTCGGAACGAGCGCGCCGCCGATGAGGGCGAGGCCGGAGGACTTCAGAAAAATTCTGCGGTCGATCATGAGGTCCTCACTGTTTCTGAAATTCGGGCGACCCGAGCATCCGCGCGGTCGCGCGCGCGTCGCTGACGTTGCTGCGCACCCCGGGAAGACGGTTCTCGGCGAGAGCGAGCGCGAAGTTGAGGCGGGCCATCAGTCCGCCGCTGCTGCTCCACGCCGACGCGGTGTCGGAGTAGCCGGTCGGCGGCTGCGAGAGGTAGAGCGGCTCGCCCATCTCCCGCAGCTGCCGCGCGACCGGCAGCGGATTGTCGATGCGTCCGCCGACGGCGCGGATCGCCGACACCGCGTACTCGAACGGCGTCTTCATCTTCGCGCGGTAGTACTTCGGTTCGCGAAACTCGGGACTGTCGATCACCGCCTTCACCGTCGCGCGGAGATCGCCGTCCGACGCGAGGAACGTCTTCGCCACCCGGTCGACCGCGGACGCCGGCGGCTCGTCGGCGATGAGGCGCTGGCATAGCTTGTACGCGATGTGATGCGCGGTCGCCGGCTGGTGCGCGAGGAAGCGGATCATCTGCTCCCCCTCTTCCATCCCGCCGCCGGCGCGGAAGTGAACGCCGAGGACCGTCTTCTCGCCGCGATCGTGCGCGAAGCGGCGGAAGAGGAAGTCTCCTTCTTCGCGATCGATCGACCATCCGGTGAAGACGCGCGCCAGCTCGGTCACATCCTTCTGCGTGTAGCCGCCGTCGACGCCGAGCGTGTGCAGCTCCATCAGCTCGCGCGCGTAGTTCTCGTTGAGCGCGCCGCCGCGCGAGCGGGCGTTGTCGAGGTAGAAGAGCATCGCCGGCGACTTCGCCGTCGCCATCAGCAGGTCCTCGAATTTTCCCCAGACGCGCGGGCGGATGACGTCGCGGTCGTAGTCGGCGATGAAGACGCGATCGAGTCCCTTCGCCGCGAAGACGTTGAAGTGATTCAGCCAGAAGTCGACCATCACCTCGTTGAGCTGGCGTTCGGAATACGTCGCGCGGATGAGACGCTGCGCGCTCAGCTCCGCGATGGGGCGGCGGTCGGGGTCGTGCGTGAGCCGCGCTTCGACGTCGCGATCGGCGATGCGCTCGGGATGCAGCTGTTCATCGATCCAGCGATCGACGCCCATCCTCATGACGCGCTCGACGTCTCCCGGCTTCGCGCCGAACGCCAGCCGGTCGAGCACGTGCTGCGCGCGTTGCCGATCGTTGAGCGCAAAGAACAGCGACGCGACGAGGAGGAAGCGTTTCATGCCGTTTGGACGGCAGATCGACAGCGGCGTTTACCGCGGCACCAGCCAACCATTGGTGACGTTCGCGTCGAAGCCGAAGAGGTCGCCGACCACCTCCGGCCTCATCACGTCGCGCGGCGCGGCGTCGAGGGCGAGCACACCGTCGCGCATGACGAGCATCCGGTCGCTGTACGCGGCGGCCCAGTTCAGATCGTGCGAGGCGAAGACCACCGTCGATCCGGTGCGGTCGACGATCTCGCGCAGGAGTCGCGAGAACTGCTGCACGTGCGCGACGTCGAGCGCCGCCAGCGGCTCGTCGAGCAGGATCACGCGCGGCGTCGCGGCGAGGACGCGCGCGAGAAAGACGCGCTTCCGCTCGCCGCCGCTCATCTCGTCGAGATAGCGCTCCGCCAGATGCGTCGCGTCGCACATCTCCAGCGCCTTCCGCGCCTCGGCGAAATCGCTCTCCCCTTCCCAGGCGAAGCGCCCGAGGAATGGGGCGCGGCCGGAGACCACGACGTCGATGGCGCGCATCGGGAACGCCGGCTCGGTGTCCTGCGGGAGATAGCCGACCTGCTTCGCGTACTCCTTCGCCGGCCAGTCGCGCAGCAGGCGCTCGTCGTAGGCGATCGATCCGCTCGATGGGTGCGCGACGCGCGCGGCGAGCTTGAGCAGCGTCGATTTTCCGGAGCCGTTCGGACCGGCCAGCGCCACGAGCTGGTTCGCGCCGAAGGAGACGGTGACGTCGCGCAACGCGTGCGTGTCGCCGTACGCGAACGAGACGTTGCGCAGATCGAGCGTCACCGGCTCCTCCGCAGCAGCGAAAGAAAAAACGGGACGCCGAGCAACGCGGTGAACGCGCCGATCGGCAGCTCGCTCGCGGAGACGGCGACGCGCGCGAGCAGGTCGGCCAGCACGACGAGCGTCGCACCGCCGAGGGCGGAGAGCGGCAGAAGAAAACGGAAATCGCGGCGCCAGATCAGGCGGATGAGATGCGGCACGAGCAGGCCGACGAATCCGATGATGCCGCTCACCGCGACCGCCGCGCCGGTGACGATCGACGAGGCGCCGAAGCCGATCCACTTCACCCGCTCGACGTTCACGCCGCGCGAGCGGGCGTCGTCTTCGCCGAACGCGAGCATGCGCAGATCGTTGGCGATGAACGCCAGCGCGGCGACTACGGCGAGGAGCAGCAGCGCGAGCAAGGTGACGTCGTTCCACGACGCGCCGAAGAGCGTCCCCATCATCCAGCGCAGCGCGGCGGTGAGATCGCTCTGCTTGGAAAGCGAGAACGAGATGAGGATCACGGCGGAGAAAAAGGCGTTGAGCACGAGGCCGGAGAGCAGCAGGCGCGTCGGATCGACGTAGTCGCGCCGCCGCGCGAGCGTGAAGACCGCGGCGGTCGCGCCGCACGCGCCGGCGAAGGCGATGGCGGGAACGACGCCGCGATAGGCGGCGAGGCCGAACGCCGTCGCCGCCGCGGCGCCGGCCGCGGCGCCGCCGGAGACGCCGAGGATGAACGGATCTGCGAGCGGATTGCGGAGCAGCGTCTGGAAGGTGACGCCGGCGACGGCGAGCGTCGCGCCGACCAGCGCGCCGAGGAGCACGCGCGGGAGGCGGATTCGGAAGAGGATCGTGCGCGCGGTCTCGTCACCGCCGAAGATCGCGCTCCACGAAAGCGACGTCGCGCCGAAGGAGACGGCGAGCGCGATGGAGGCGAGTAGCAGAACGAAGAAGAGCAGCAGCGCGCGTTTCACGAGTTGAGTTGGCCGTTGACAGTTGGCCGTTGGCAGGAGTTGGCGACCCATCTCCTGCCAACGGCCAACGGCCACCTGCTACCTACCGTCCAGTATCCCATTCAGTTGCCGCGCCGCCTCCACCACCCGCGGCCCGGGGCGGACGAAGACGTTCTCCTCGACGGCGACCACGCGCGCGTGTTTGCGCAGACCGGGCGCGGCGTCGAGCAACTCCTGCATCGCGCGCGGCGTCACCGAGAGGTTCGGATAAAGAATGATGTCGGGCGGACTGGCAACCAGCGATTCGAGCGAGTACTGCGGCCAGCCGGTCACCGTCACGGCGTTCGTCGCGCCGCAATGCTCGAGCAGGTCGCCGACGAACGTGTCGCGCCCCGCGACGTAGAGCGGATTGGTCCAGACCGCGAAGAGCACGCGCGGCGGATGGGGGCGCGTCCGCTTCTGCTCATCGATCGCCTTCCGCAGCCGGGCCACGTAGACCGGCGCGTCGGGCACGCCGAGGTGTGCGCCCGCGAGGCCCATCGCCGCCGGCACATCGGCCAGGCGATCGGTCCTGATCCAGACCAGCGGAATGCGCGCGGCGCGCAGCGACGGCTCCAGTCCCGGCGGCACGGACGACGCCGAGGCCAGCACGAGGTCGGGCTTCAGGGCGATGATCTTCTCCACGTTCGGCTGCGTGCCGCCGACTTTCGGCAGCGCCTTCGCCGCCGGCGGAGCGTCGGAGAAGTCATCGGTGCCGACCAGCCTGCGCTGCGCGCCGACGGCGAAGATCATCTCCGTGATGTTGGGAGCGAGCGAGACGACGCGCTCGGAGCCGCGCGGAAGAGGAGGCTGCTCTTTTTCGCAGGAGAGGAAGAGCAGCGCCAGGGCGAAAACGAAAACGCGGCCCGGAGGCCGCGTGAGGATCGATCGCATGCGAGGTGCGCCGACTACTCGCCGCCTTCGTCTTCTTCCATGTCGTTGGCGACGCCGAGGCGACTGCAGGCCGCGGAATACATCTGCTTGGACGCGTTGATGGCGTTCTGCAGTTCCGCGATCCGATCCTTCACCTTGGCCAGCTCCTCTTCGATCTGGTCCTTGAGCTCGCTGATCTCCTGCTTGGTCACCGAAAGGGTCGTTTCGTAGAACTTTCTCTGTTGATCGGTCAGGACCGCCATTGTCCAACGCCTCCAAAAATCAAATTGTCAGGCCGAAGCGGCCCGGATTATAGCTTGAACTCGACCGGCACCGTGGTCCATGACTTGACCTTCACGCCGTCCTTCATCGGAACGGAGAACGTCGAGCGCCGCACGATCTCCTCGGCTGCCTCGTTCAGTCCGACCGGACGGGTGACGGGACGGATCACTCTCACTTCCAGAACCTTCCCCGTCTCGCCGATCAGAACACTGAGCACGACCGTTCCTTCGACACGATTCATTTTCGCGATCGGAGGATAGGGCACGCTGCCGCGGCGGATCATCCGGCCCGGGACGAGTCCTTCCGTTCCGGCCGGAACGATGTCGCCTTCGCGATAGACCGGAGCGGCCGGCGCGACCTGCTGCTGCGGTGCCGGAGCGTGCGTTTCGGTCACCGGCGGCGGCGCCACCGGAACCGGCGCGGGATTCTGCGCGGCCGGCTGCGGCGCCGGCTGTTGCGGAACGACGACCGGCGGCGGCGCGGCCGCGGCGACCTGCGTCGGAGCCGTACGCGGCGGAGCGGTGGTGGCGGTGGCCGGATTCTGCGCGCGCGCCTGCTGCTCCATCTTCAGGCGATCGGCGGCGAGACGCTTCTGCACTTCGGCCTCGACCTTCGTCGGATCGAGCGAGAGAGGCTGCGTCGTCGACGCGGCGGTCGTCCCCGGGGCGGCCGACGCGGTCGACGCCGTCGCCGGAACGGTCGTCGTCGCGGCGGGCGTGCTGGCGGTCGCCGGCGCATTCGTCGCGGTCGACTTGCCGCGCGTCGCGAACCAGCCGATGGCGATGGCGATCACCACGATCGCGGCGATGGCGATCGGGATGATCGGCGCTTTCTTCTGCTGCGGCTCTTCGCCTCCGAACGTCGGCGTGGCGATCGCCTGCGGCTGCGGTACCGGCTTCGGGGCCGGAGCGGGAGCGGGAGCCGCGACGGGGACCGGTGCCGGCGCCTTGACCGGCGGAGCGGGAGCCGGTTCCGGCTCGTGCATCGGCGAGACGAGCTCGGGACTCCAGATGCGATGCATGTAGATGGCGAGGTCGGCGCTGGTCGGGGTCGGCTTGAAGCTGTAGAGGACCGCGTCGAGATCGCGCGCCATTTCGCCGGCGGTCTGATAACGATTCGCGGCGTCCTTCTCCAGCGCCTTCTGCACGATGCGATCGATCTCCGGCGTGACCTCGTCGTTGATCTCGGACGGCGTCGCCACGCGCGCCTCGCGCACCTGCTCCAGGATCGAGAGCTCGTTGTCGCCGGTGAACAGCTTGCGGCCGGTGAGCATCTCGAACAGCACGGTGGAGAGGGCGAAGATGTCGGAGCGCTTGTCGATGTGACGGCCCCACGCCTGCTCCGGCGACATGTACTGCAGCTTCCCCTTCAGCGCGCCGGCCTGGGTGTGCGAAGCCTTCGACGCGGCCTTGGCGATGCCGAAGTCGCAGAGCTTGATGTCGCCTTCCTGCGAGATGAGGACGTTCTGCGGCGAGACGTCGCGGTGAACGAGCCCCATCTCCTTTCCTTCGAAGTCGTGCTTGCGATGGGCGTAGTCGAGGGCGGAGGCGATCTTGGAGGCGATGAAGAGCGCGAGCTCGACCTGCATCGGCTGGCCGCGCTCTTCGCCGCGGCGGAGGATCGTCTTCAGGTCGAACCCGTCGATGTACTCCATCGCGATGTAGTACGAGCTCTGGATTTTTCCGAGATCGTAGATATGGATGATGTTGTTGTGATTGAGCTGGGCGGCCAGCTTCGCTTCATCGATGAACATCTCGATGAAGTCCTGGTTGTCGGAAAGATGCGGAAGGATCTTCTTGATGGCGACGATCTTCTGGAAGCCTTCCACGCCGCGCATGCGCGCTTTCCAGACTTCCGCCATGCCGCCGGTGGCGATCTTTTCCAGCAGGACGTACTGACCGAACTTGACGCCGTCCTTCGGCTCTTCCTCGTCGGTCTGCGCTTCGGTCTTCGCCAGCACCGGCTGCGCGATCGGCATCTTGTCGACCACCACCGGTTTCATCTTGTCGGTCTGGAACGCGGAAGCCGGCGGACGCTGCGCCGGCGGCTTCGCCGCGGCGGGCGGAACGGCCTGCGGTTTCGGAGCGGCGGGAGGGGGCGGCGCCGGAGCGGGCGCGGTACGCGGCCGGGCGCTCTTCTCGAGACCGGAGAGCGTGTCGCTGAGCTGTCTGTCGTAATCGGACTGCTTCGGTTTCGCCTCGGCGGCCGGCGGCGGTTGCGGCTTCGGCGCCGCAGGCGGCGGAGCGGGAGCAGGCTGCGGCGCAGGCTGGGGCGGATTGAGCGCCGACGCCGGCAACGGCTGTTCCTTGGTTTTCCGCGAGACCGGCATCACTCCGGCGAGCGTGTCGGCCAGCATCTTGTCGAGATCATCTTTCGGCTTCATGTTTTTTTTGGCTCCGGGCGATGCAGGGCGGTCGTCGTCGAGCAGGTCGCCGAAGATTTCATTCGAGGTCAGCTGGCCTTCGGGCACACCGGAAAGAGATGTTGTGCGAACTGCGAATTCGGGGTCGAGCTCGGGAGCCCACGTCTTGCCGGTGACATCGCCGCGGACTCCGAGCATCTGCTGGATCTTGCCGAGAAACTCGCTTTCCGAATACGGCTTGGGAAGGATGTCGGAGGCGCCGAGGCGCTGCGCGTCGAGCTTCGGACTCTTCCCCGTGTAGCCCGACACGGTGAGCAGAATCGGGGTGTCCTGCAGCGGCTTGCGGCCGCGGATGGCGCGAATCAGTTCGGCCGTCGAGATCTTCGGAACGACCGAGGATAGGACGATCAGCTTCGGCAACTGATCGTCGAGCGCGCGAATTGCTTCCTCTCCATCACGGGCGAACGCCGGAATGAACGGCTGCCCGGCGAGCGCCTGGCGCACCCGGTCGGTGTAGCGCGGCTCGTACTCGACAACGAGAATGTTTTCAGCCATGTACGTGTGGGCTCATTGAAGGGGGATTGAGGTTACGATTTTGGCACAGGAGACAATAAATGAGAAGTAAGTGCTCAGTGCTAAGTGCTCAGTGCTGAGGGAAGTCGGAGCTGCTCAGCACCGAGCACGCAGCACTCAGCACTTACTTTCGTGCTTGCTTTTCAAACCACGGTTCCCCATACTTCGCCTCGCACCTCGTGCGACGATCTTGATACGGCATCCTTGCCGGGCGTTTTAGAGAGCGACTCTCCGCCCCGATATCGTCGGCTCCCGGGTCATCGGCAGGTGAACTAAACACGTGCTTTTCGAGTTTGAATGACACCAGAAGATCGCACCCCGCGTAAGCGCCGACGCCGCAGGCGCCGTCCGTCCGGCGAAGGTCAGCCGGCCGGTTCCGGCAACGGCGGCCCACAGCCCGGCAACGAAGCTCAGCCGTCCGCTCAGAATTTCGGAGGCGGTGGCGGAGGACGACGCCGTCGCCGGCAACGTCACCGCGGCCGGCCCGACCGCGGGCAGATGCCGGAGCAGTCGGCGCCGATCCCGACCGACATCCCGGCCAGCGAGCTGAGTCCCGTCTCCGGCGTGCTCTACGTCAAGCCGAACGGCGGCGGCATCCTCGTCAACTCGGCCAACAACTACGCGCCGCAGCAGGGCGACTCGGTGGTGCCGCGCTCGGTGATCGAGAAGCTGCACCTCCAGCCCGGCCTGCACCTCACCGGCAACGCCCGCCGCGCGCCGAACGGCAACCTGGAGATGATCGCGCTCGAAGCGGTGGAAGGAATGCCGCTCGAGGATTACCGCGAGTCGCGCCGTCCCTTCTCCGAGCTGATCTCCATCGATCCGAACGAGCAGTTCAAGCTGGAGACCGAGCCGGAGCGCCTGACCACGCGGGTGCTCGACCTCCTCTCGCCGATCGGCAAGGGCCAGCGCTGCCTGGTCGTCGCGCCGCCGAAAGCAGGCAAGACGACGCTGCTCAAGGACATCGCGCACGGCATCAACCGGAACCATCCCGACGCCCAGCTGTTTGTGCTGCTCGTCGACGAGCGTCCGGAAGAAGTCACCGACTTCCGCCGCTCGGTGGAGAAGGGCGAAGTGATCGCCTCCAGCTCCGACGAGACGGCCGAGAACCACATCATGATCGCCGAGGTCGTGCTCGAGCGGGCCCGGCGCCTGGTGGAGATGAAGAAGGATGTGGTCATCCTCTGCGACTCCATCACCCGCATGTCGCGCGCGTACAACAACGAACAGCGCGGCTCGGGCAAGATCCTTTCGGGCGGCATCGACGCCCGGACGATGGAGAAGCCGCGGCGCTTCTTCGGCGCCGCGCGCAACGCGGAAGAGTGGGGCTCTCTGACCATCATCGCCACGGCGCTGATCGACACCGGCTCGCGCATGGACGAGGTCATCTTCCAGGAGTTCAAGGGAACGGGCAACACGGAGATCGTGCTCGATCGCGGCTTGTTCGAGCGGCGCATCTTCCCCGCCATCAACATCGCTCAAACCGGTACGCGCAAAGAGGAGAAGCTCCTCTCCGCGACGATCCTGCCGAAGGTGCACACGCTTCGCCGTGCCCTGGCCGGAACGGACCCCATGACGGCGATGAAGATGCTGCTGGAAAGACTGCAGAAATTTCCGACGAACGACGCCTTCCTGAAGAGCTTCTGACGCCGGCCGCGAAGCCCGTTAACATTTCAAACGGACTTCACCTCTCGACCCCGATCCGCGCTACGATACGCAACTACAATTCGTAGCCAGTTTTGCGTCTCGGAGAGGGGACGCACAACCAAGTCAAAATCGGTCAGGAGGCTTTATGTTCAAACGCCGTTTGTCGAATCGACCGGCGATTTTGGGCTCCGCGATCCGGAGTCTCTTCTTCGTCACATTAGCAGTGCTTTTCGTACTGCCCGCCATGGCGCAGGTCACGACCGGCAACCTTGCCGGCAGCGTGACGGACGCCACCGGCGCGGCGCTTCCCGGTGTCACCGTCGAAGCGGTGCACACGCCGACGGGCACGCACTACACGACGGTCACGGACGCCAGCGGGCGTTTCTTCATCGCCAACGCGCGCGTCGGCGGACCGTACAAAGTGACCGGTACCCTCGAGGGCTTCAAGCCGAGTGAGTCGACCGTCAGCGTGAACCTCGGCAGCACGACCGAGGTCCCGCTGAAGATGCAGCTCACGGCGGTGACCGAATCGATCACCGTCACCGCACGTCCGGACGACATCATCAATCCGAACAAGACCGGCTCCACGTCGACCGTCAGCACCGAGCAGATCCAGACGCTGCCGACCGTCAACCGCAGTCTTCAGGATTTCGCGCGCACCAACCCGTACTTCACGGTCGACGCACGCGACGACTCGCAGACGACGCTCAACGTCGCCGGCCGCAACAACCGCTACAACAACATCCAGATCGACGGCGCCGTGAACAACGACCTGTTCGGTCTCGCCGCCACCGGCACCCCGGGCGGCCAGGCGAACACCCAGCCGATCTCCATCGACGCCATCGAGCAGATCCAGCTCGTCGTCTCCCCCTACGACGTCCGCCAGGGCGGATTCACCGGCGGCGGCGTGAACGCCGTCACCCGCTCCGGAACGAACAAGATCACCGGCTCGGTCTTCGGCACCAAGCGCAACGAGAGCAGCGTCGGCAAGGCTCGCCCGGTCTTCGTTACGGCGGACTTCAACGGCGACGGCAAGCAGACTGCCATCGCCGACCTGCCGATCACGGACTTCGAGTACACCCAGTACGGCGGCCGCCTCGGCGGCGCGATCGTTCAGGACAAGCTCTTCTTCTTCGTCAGCGGCGAGCGCAATCGCCGTTCGCAGCCGGACGGCACGTCCGCCGACGGTTCTGCCGGAACGAACTACGTCAACGGCACGCAGGACGACATCTGCGGCAAGGTCCCGGGCTGCTCCGCCGCCCGCCTCCGTCAGGACCTGATCACCAAGTACAACTACGATCCGGGCGACCTCGGCGACATTCCGAGACTGACGCCGAGCAACCTGGTGTTTGTCCGCGGTGACTTCAACGCCACGCCCAGCAACGCCTTGACCCTCCGCCATAACTACGTCAAAGGCTCGACCGACGTCGTTTCCAACCGCAGCTCCTCGCAGTTCCGTTTCCCGACCTCGATCTACTCGCAGGCGGATAAGACGAACTCCACCGTCGCCCAGCTGAACAGCGTCATCTCCAGCTCGACGTTCAACGAAGCGCGCATCGGCTACCAGACCATCAAGGACATCCGCAACACGGCCGTCCAGTTCCCCAGCATCGAGATCGGCGGCGCGAACCAGAACGCCACCCTCAACGCCGGAACGGAGCGCTTCTCGGGCGCCAACTCGCTCGATCAGAAGGTCACCGAGATCACCGATGACTTCACCTGGGTCCGCGGCGACCACACGCTGGTCTTCGGTACCCACAACGAACTGTTCAAGTTCAAGAATCTCTTCCTCTCCGAGTTCAACGGTTACTACTTCTATTCGCGCCTCGATGGCTTCGAAGACAACTCGCTCTGCGGCAAAAAGGCTCCCGATGGCACCTTGATCACCTGCGAATACCGCATCAGCTACGCGACCGGCGCCGACCCCCGCCGCCCGACCTCGTTCGGCGCGCAGCAGTACGGCTTCTACGTCAGCGATCAGTACCATGTGAGCAACGACCTCACCCTGCAGTTCGGACTCCGCGGCGACAAGCCGAAGTTCGATGACACGCCGTCGTTCAACCAGATCGTGCTCGACTCGATCGGCCGCCACACCGACGAGCATCCCGGAGAGAACATCGTCTTCTCGCCGCGCGTCGGCTTCAACTGGAACCCGAACGCGGGCGGACGGCAGCAGCTGCGCGGCGGCATCGGCGTCTTCGCCGGCCGCACGCCGTACGTCTGGATCTCCAACGCCTACGCCGGCACCGGTGTCGAGCAGGTCGCACTCGCCTGCCGCACTCAGGACAACTGCGCGGTTCCGGCCTTCAACCCCGACCCGCTCAACCAGCCGAAGCTCGGCGCCGCCGGCGCCCTGTCGGTCGACCTGGTCGATCCGAACTTCCGCTTCCCGCGCGTCCTTCGCGCTACCCTCGGCTATGACCGCGACCTCTGGTGGGGCGTCCGCGGTTCGGCCGAGCTGCTCTATTCGAAGACCCAGGAAGACGTCTACTACCAGAATCTCAACTACGTCCGCACCGGCACGAGCGTCCTCGACGGCCGCCCGACGTACGCCCGCGCGACCAACAAGCTCGTCGACGCCACGTTCCTGACCAACACCAACAAGGGCGCCGAGCGTCTGGCCACCCTGCAGCTCACCCGTCCGTTCTCGCACGGCGTCACGCTGTCGGGCAGCTGGGCGCACCAGAACGCGCGTTCCGCGTTCGACGCGACTTCGAGCCGCGCGATCTCCAACTGGCGCTTCCAGCACAGCCAGGGCGACATCTTCACGCCGACCCTCGGCCGCTCGGCGTTCGAGATCAGGAACCGCTTCACGGTCAACGCGACCTACGACCTGAGCACCGGTCCGTTCACCCATTCGTTCGGCCTCTTCTACAACGCGCAGAGCGGCCGTCCGTACTCGATCCTCATGGGCGGCGATCCGAACAAGGACACCAACACCAGCAACGACCTGCTCTACATCCCGGGCAGCGGCAACGTCATCCTGCAGTCGTCGCAGGGCAAGGTGATCGATTCGTCGATCTTCGACGCCTACATCAAGGGCGCCGGCCTCGATCCGACGAAGGCCCGCATCATCAACAAGTACGAGTCGTTCGAGCCGTGGTCGCGCCACCTCGACTTCCACTACGCCCTCGGCCTCCCGGTGAAGTTCCTCCGCACCGAAGTGACCTTCGACATGCTGAACCTCCTGCACTACTTCAATAAGGAGTACGGCAATGTCTACTTCGTGGCGAACCAGAACGTGACCGCGGTCAACTACCAGGGTCAGGACGCCGCGACCGGCAAGCCGATCTACCGCGAAGCTTCGACCACCGTCGACGCCGCCGGCAACCGCATCTTCGGCTCGCTCACCCCGGGACGCCAGTTCTCCATCGCCGACCTCGTGTCGCGCTGGCAGATGCGCCTCGGACTGCGCGTCAGCTTCTAGTTCGACTCACAGCTGTTTGCCCCAGGGGCCGCTCGCAAGAGCGGCCCTTTCGTTTCCGCGAAACGGTCTGCTAATCTCCGGGCCAGTCCAATGTCGCCCGAAGTCACCGCCGTCATCACGACGCATGTACGCCCGATTCGGGTCTACGAAGCTCTTGCGTCCGTGTGCGCGGAGACGCACGCCGACATCGAAGTGGTCATCGTCGACGATGGTGGATCATTCGTCGCTCCGGGTAACGGCGCCGATCTCGAGTTCCGCCTCGTGCGGGGCGCGGGATTGGGCGTGGGCACGGCACGCAACCTCGGTCTTGCGGCGGCGGGAGGCGAATACATCATCTTCCTCGACGACGACGATGTCGCCATGCCTCACCGCATCGCCCGTCTCATCAGCGTGGCCAGAGATCGGCATGCGACCGTATGCTTCGGCATGACACGCAGAGTGATTGACGGAACGACCGAGGTCCTGGGAAGCGTTCCGACCCATCTGGTGTCGCCCGGACCGATTGGGTTCTGCGATCTGCTCACCTGTGCGCCCCATGTCAACGCCGTGCTCGCGCGAACGGAGGCCCTGCGCGCTGTCGGCGGGTTCGACACCGCCGCCGCACATTTCGACGACTGGTCGGCATGGCTTCGCATCGCGGATCGCGGCGCTTCCATGTGGTGTGTTTCTGATGACGTTGCCGACTGGCGAATCCACGACCAGGGACTCTCGGCGGGAGTGCTGCAAGGCGGCGCGATGAAGGCGCGGCTCTTACTGTTGTTCGAACGTCTTCGGCCTTGTCTGTCCGGCGAAAACGCCCGCGCTGTGGCGGCAGCCGTTCAACTCGTCCAATCCGCAGACATCGTCACCTACGACGATTACGTCGCCACAATGGCGGTCGCCCGGGAGACGCTGCATGCCGACGGAACTTGTTTCGGCCGGCCCTTGTCGTCTCACCTGTAAGAGTCATGGCAACGTGAGGAGATGCGACGCGAAGACGTCGTTGAACAACGCCCCGGCGCGCCGCTCCCGAAGGCGCTGCACGACCTGGGGGCCGGGGGAGATGAACAACGACCCAGCATCGTCGACCTGATACAACTTCGAGAAATCGAAAACGGCCATGGCGCGATTCTCGACCAACCGGGCCGCTCAATGCAACGCCGGTCGATACGCTCTCATCCCGGGCATCGATCGCGCGTTGATCCGGGAAATCTGCGAAAGACCGATGAGCAGCGACTCCTGACGCTCCAGCAGATGCAGGAGTTTGTAGACGAGTGCGCGCCGCGGGTGAAGCGATGCGTCGTAAGAAGGCATGATTCGGTTCAAGAGCGATGCGGATCTCGTGGCACGGGACGAAGAAAGCGGGCGCGGATCGGATTCACTGTCCTCCGGGCGAGATTCACGCGTTGCCGTGATGGCATGCAATCCATCGCGCATCGCATTCATCCCATGCGGCGTGGAATGCATGCGAGCGGCGATCGAAAAGCGCTGTCCTCCAGGTGGGATTCACGTCATGCGTCATGGCTTTCACGCCATCACACATCGCATGAATGCGATCCGCGGTCACGTGAAAACCATGCCGCTACAGCCGCTGCCGGCACGGCCACCGATACCGCAGCGGCGTGCACTGATCGATGCGTCCGGGCGCGATATGCGGCAGTGCCGTGAGCGCAACGATGCGATGACGCGGCTGCGTTTCGCGTGAGGACGCTCACGGTCGTCGATTCCCGTTCGGCCATGTACGCTGGCAGAACGCGATTTATCGGAGAGTTGCGCACGGAATCGCGTAATGACGCGCGGATACATCGCGGATCCGTAGCGGTTTACTGGTACGTCACGACGGGCGGCGACCGGAGCCACCAGGCCGAAGGCGGCGCCGAGCACGACGACGGCGATGGCGCCAAACCCTGCGGCTGGTTTTGGTAGAAACCTTCGAAAGCCGTCCAAACGTATGAGGTATCTTCCCTTGCCATGACGGATGCGCGGTTTCTCTGGCGAGTGGAGATCCCGGGCCGTGCGGGCGAGCCACCGTATCGCCTTGGAGTGTTGATCGAGGACCCCGATCGAACGGGAGACACGGAACTGACGGTCGCCTGGGTCAAGGACACGTTCAAACATCTGAAGCTCGAACGCGTCGTCGAGATCGTCGAGACATCCGACTTCGTCGACGTGCGATCGGTCGCATCGAAGGCCGACCGTGCTGCCCTGCCACCGGCGCGAATGGCGAGCGCATTGTCGGCTTCGTGGCGCAAGGCCGGCAGGCCCGCGGGTGCTCGCTTCAAACTCGACGGCGAAGAGTTGCCCGCTGCGGGCCGAGCGTCAGGCATCAATGTGCAGCCAATGCGGATCGTCGGGTCAACCGCGCTGGCGAAGTCGATTCTCGAAAAAAACCGTCCCGTGCAGGCGGCGCTGGTGCAGTCGCTGCGATCCACGATGGGCGTGATTCCATTCGTCGGCGCCGGTCTGTCGGCGGCGTTCGACTTTCCGCAGTGGGGAGATCTGCTGCGGCGGCTCGCCGGTCCTGCACAGAAGAAAGGAGTCGAACGTCACCTTCGTGAGAACGCGTACGAACAGGCGGCGCAGCTCCTTTACGATCGCGGCCGCGCCGCCGACCGGCTTCAGGAAGAAATCGCATCGAGCTTCGACCGGCCGCTTCGCGACGACGAGTTCACCGGCAAGGCGGGCGCGCTGCTGCCGTACCTGACCGCGGGTCCGGTGATCACCACCAATTACGACCGCGTTCTCGAGCGCGCGTTCGAACTGGCCGGCCGCCCGTTTACGAAATCCGTTCTTGGCGCCGATCCGGACGAGATCGTGCCGGCCATTCAGCGCAACGAGCGGGTCCTGTTCAAGATTCACGGCGATTGCCAGACCCGCCGCGGCCTGACGTTGACGCTGCAGAGCTACGAGCTTGCCTATGGCGGCGACCGCGCGACGGGCCGCGAAGTCCGCGACAAGCTTCAAGGCATGCTTCCCATCCTTCTCACCAATCGTCCATTTCTTTTCCTTGGTTGCAGTCTCGAAACCGACCGTACGCTCGAAGTCGTGAAGAAGACGTTCCAGCAACACGCCCGCATCGGTCACTTCGCGGTTCTCGCCGCCGACTACGATGCCGACGAATTCGAGCGGCGCGCCGACAACCTGGCCAATATCGGCATCCGGGTGTTGTGGTACATGCCGGGCGACTATGCTCAGGTGCGCGCTCTTCTGCGCGACCTGCTCGAGGCGACGTCGGTGGAGACGCTGCAGGCGGGGACCGTCGCCAGGCAGGCCGGGGACGGTGGGGTCGGAGCATCCGTTCCGGCGGACGAGCCGCTCTCACTCCCCCCGGCGCTGCGTGAGCGCATCCGACGCGGCGACATCATCTACTTACTTGGCGCGGCGGCGTCAGGCCCGATGCTGGGCGCGGAGTTCTACGAGGGCATCGCCCGCAACAACAAGGTTCCGGAGGTCTTCCGGTCGCGCTCGGACATCGCCCAGCATCTCGTCGACCGTAACGCCAGGAGCACGCTGGTCAGCGAGATCGCGAACGTGATGCATACGCAGTTTCCCGAGCCCTCCGTGGTGCACTGGCGGTTCGCAGAGCTTGCCCGTCGCGCGCGCGCCGCGACCGGCTCGCTGCGACGGATGATCCTCATGACCACCAACTACGATATCGGTCTGGAGTCGGCGTTCGAGAGGCGCGGCGTCCCCCATCACTTGTTCGTCTACCAGCCGCACGATCGCTACGAAGGGAAGTTCATCCATCGCACGCCTTCCGGTGAGCTGCGCGTCATCGTCAGACCCGAGCACCTGCACGAACTGGAGGATTCCGAGGCCGTCATCGTGAAGATGAACGGCGGTCTGAGGCTCGCGCCGTTCCTGCCCGACACGTTCTCGGTGGCGACGCGTGACTTCTACCGTCTGGCGGCGAGAGTGCCGGGCGCGTTCCCGGCATTTCTGGTTCGAGAGCTGGCCATCCGGTCGTTTCTGATCATGGCTCACGGACTGAAGGAGCCTGACGTCGAAGAGGTCATTCGCTTCAGCTGCACCCAGAAAGACGCCGGACCTTCATGGGCGTTGAAGTGGCGGCCCGAAGCCAAAGGGCCCGAGGAGGCGGCACGGAAGTACTGGGAGGAGATCGGCGTCAACTTCCTGTGGGGACCGATCGAGTCGTGCATGGCGGCCATCGAGCAGGCCGCTGCTTCGTGAAGCTGCTTACGGTCGTGTGCTGCTCGCGCCTGCGCGCTCCCTCGGCACCAGAAACGCCGCCGCGTTCATCGCGATCATGATCGCGGAGAACGACCACAGCCCGAGCACCACCGCGATTCCGGCATGCATGCCGATGGCGGCCAGCGCCCACAGGCTGCGCGTGCGCCGCGGCCAGATCAGGAAGACATAGCCGAGCTCGATGGCCAGCGTGCTCCAGCAGACCAGGAGCGGGATGAGCGGATGAGCGGCGATCCAGGAGAGGTCGAACGTCGCGAAGCGGGGGCGCATGACGGCGCGCCAGATCGCCTCTCCGTTGCGCCACTGCTCGCCGCGGATCTTCTCGATGCCCGAGGAGAGATAGACGATGCAGAGGTGGAGCTGCAGGACCCGCATCCCGAGCTTCGCCTCGAAGGAATGGGAGTCGGACTTCCACGACCCGGCGTCCATCGACAGCGCCGCGCCGGCCGGAAAGACGGAGCAGTAGAACAGGGCGATGGTGGCGAACTCGAAGACGCCGTACGCCGAGGGGTTGGCGGATGTCTTGAGGCTCAGGTGCAGCAGCCAGACGACGACGGCCGCGGCGCGGGTCTTCCAGCCGACCAGCAGCAGGTGCAGCGCCCCGACATAGAGGCCGAAGCAGCCGAGGAGCACCATGCGCTCATCGGAGACATAGGGCGCCAGCAGGGCGATGAGATACGAGATCCGGGGCAGGCTGGCCGGGACGAGCGCGTTGGCGATCGGAGCCTGGACGATGCCGTGCTCGCCGAAGAAGAGAAAGAGGTGCGGGGCGAGGGTGAAGGCCTGCAGCAGAAGCACGGCGGCCAGCCCGATGCGCAGCGCCGCCAGCGGCCGCGCGCTCGACTCTCCGTCGAGAAACCGCGGCAGGACGAGCGTGCGCCTCCGGACCGGAACGTCAGCGCCGGCCGTCAGCGGCTCGATGAAAAGCGAAGCCATAGATTTTCCTCCAATGCGGCCGCCGGCCGCCCCGGTATTGCGCCATGCCCGGCAGCGCGAAAACCTCGACCTTCACCAGCACGACCTCGGCGTGGGGAAAACGGGCGAACTGCCGCGCCGCATACGACGCGGCGAGCAGATCGCGCAGGTCGCTCTCGCCGAGCAGGCCGTCGATGGTCACGAGGAGCAGACGAGCCTCCCGGCCCACCTGCTCCTCGGCCACCGGAAGGCAATGCATCCCGGCGCTGCAGACATCGAACGTCGCCCGCCACTCCGAGGCCACGCCGGGAGCGAAGAAGCCGTAGCCGTTGTTCGCTCCCGTGAACTCGCGGTAGGTCTCGATGACGCGGCCCGCGAGGTGCCGCGGCGAGACCGGCGTGTAGCCGGCCGCGCCGCAGATGACCAGCGCGAGATGGACGCCCGCGGCGGCGATCCATGCCATGCGCCTGCCGTCGCCGAGGCTCCTCATCACTGCGCTCCGCTGATCTGGATCGAGGCCCGCGGCGCGTTCACCGTGCCGCTGATGCCGTTCCTGTCGAACTGCAGGCCGAGCAGGTCCTTGTAGCGCGACGTGTCGCCGCCGGCCTGGAAGGCCTCGTCGACGCGCAGGTTCACCAGGGCCCGGATCTCCTGCAGCTGACCGACGCTGAGGTCGATGGGCGGATCCATGTCCCCCGTGGTGCGGGTGCTGCGGGTCGTGCGGACGATATTGACGCGCGTCGTCCAGATGCTCCGATGGATCTTCGAGATCGGCAGGTCGGGACAGATGTCGACGAATTCAGCGACGCTCCCGCTGCGGTTCGCGATGGCCTGATCGATCACGTTGTTGAACACGGTGGCGAACTGCTGCACCTGGCGCAGTTCGACCGTCCCGGCGGACGGCCCGAGCCCGCCCGTCGAGCGGCAGGTGATGGTCAGGGTGGACAAAGCCAGCGCCACGAGAACGACAAGGGAATAGCGGAAACTTCGGTTTCTCATACTTCCTCCTTGCTCAGGTAGTGCGGAGGAAGGGCGAATCGTTTCCCTCGGGCGAAAAGATTTCGTCGGGCGGAGGGGAGCTGATCTGTTCGCGCGATCAGCATCCCCTGATCGTCGAGCCAGACGGTTGCCGGTTGCCGGTGACCTGTTACCTACCGGCAACCGGCACTACAGCTGTTGCCCCGATCAAAAGCCGCCCGCAAAAAAAGGCGTTTTTGTTCTCGTGAATATGGCCGCAGATCGAATTCATTGTCCTGCAGGCGAGATTCATCACATCCGGGATCGAACTCATTGTCCGCAAAGCGAAATTCATCGCATCCCGGATGGCATCCGAATATCCGTGGCTCGCGTGAATGCGAGGAGGAGTTAGATAAATATGATCGCGGGTCAACTACGTGTTGGGCGGACCTGAAAAGGAGGCCGCCTCGCGGCGGCGTCTATCGAGTTGGCCAAGGGCCGAGCATCACGATTTTCTCGGCAGTGCTTTTGAGTTGGCTCCTGGTGATGGGCAATATCCCCGGGCGTTACTCGCGATCACGCCAGCTCACTACCTTCATCTCACCACTCTTCACCGACCTGATAGCTTTGTGTAGCGGTTCCAACAAAGTACGCAAATCAGCAAGGCGCGTGGTCCGTGCCCGCAGGATGACGACGGCAATGTTTAGATCACGAATGTTCTGTTGGTCGGGTAGATCTTTGTCAACAGTCAAGAAGACATCGAATTCGGTTGCCGCCAGTTTCAGCAGAGATCCGTCGTCAACGGTCTCCCAACCGATCTGCTTCACGGTCATGGCTTCGTACGCGGACAGATCGCGAAGCAGGCGCCAGTCGACGCATTCGTCAACGAGCAGCTTCATTCGCCGTAGGCCAGTACACGCGCTTTCGTCTCTTCAAGAAAAGCAATTACCTGTTCCCGGGTAACTGAGGGAAACCCTTCTAGGAAATCGTCTATTGAGTCCCCGGCCTCAAGGTACTCAATCAGTGTTTGAGCCAAAACGCGGGTACCCTTAAACACGGGCGCGCCGCTCATGACCGCTGGATCGGCTGACACGACAAAACTGTCCTGCGCCAGGAGTCGGGCCGCTAGCTCAGCCCGTTCGTGCTCGGGCAGCATCAGGGCGTCATGGAGTAGCGCGCTCGCGTCTCGTGTCATGTGCTGTAGTTTAGCTCAACGCAAAATGCAGGTGCTGGCGACGGCCGGCGCCACGCCCTTGGTCTGTTGTCGGCAGCTCCAGGAATCAAGAAAGGAGCGGTGCTGCACTCGTCTTCACCACTCGGCCGCCCAACTCGACGTAGAAGCTGACACGGCCCGGCTTCGGCCCGGCAGCCGAGCTGCCTCGGAACGTCAAAATCATCACGGCGGCACGCCACGCGCATCGCGCGTCTCACATGCAGGCGCGTGTCGTGCCGCGGTGCTTCGGCACGTGGGCCCTGGCCGTGCAGCTTAGCGTCTGATCCGTTAGCCAGACGCAGAGGACGCAAAAGTTCCGAGGCTAGAATCGCTAGCGACGCCGGAACGAGTTGCCGGTCAACAGGAGGCGAACGATGAAAGCGATCGTTGTAACTGATCAGGCCGCGGGCACGGCCGGGATGAAGCTCATGGAGCGGCCCGAGCCGCAGGCCGCGATAAACGACGTCATCGTTCAGATCCATGCGTCGGGATTTGTCCCGACTGAGCTGATGTGGCCCTCGACCTGGATCGATCGCAGCAACCGTAACCGAACACCGTCTATCCCCGGTCACGAACTGGCCGGAGTCGTCACCGCTCTCGGCTACGGAACGACGGGACTGTCGATAGGACAACGAGTGTTCGGCCTCGCCGACTGGTATCGCGACGGCACCTTGGCGGAATACATAGCCATCGAGGCTCGCAACCTTGCGCCGCTCCCAGGCGATGCCGAATTCACGCTGGGCGCGAGCCTGCCAATCTCAGGCCTCACCGCTTGGCAGGGACTGTTCCAGCACGGCCGCCTTCAGGCGGGGCAGAGCGTCCTTGCGCACGGCGCGGCCGGCGCAGTCGGGTCGATGGTGACGCAGCTCGCACGATTGGCGGGCGCCTATGTCATCGGCACCGGACGCGCGGCCGACCGTCAAAAGGCGCTCGACTTCGGGGCGCATGAGTTTGTCGACCTTGACAACGACGCGCTGGAAGACGTCGGCGTCGTCGATCTCGTGTTCGATGTCATCGGCGGCGACATCCAGAAGCGGTCCGCAGGCCTGATTCGAGCCGGAGGAACGCTGGTGTCCATCGTCGGGCCAACCGAGGCGCGGCCCACCAACGGACTGGCGGTCGACTTCGTTGTGGAGTCCGATCGTGCTCAATTGAATGAGATCGTCCAACGGGTGCGTGAAGGGCGACTGCGGACGAACATCGGCAACATCGCGACCCTTGACGATGCAGTCGCCGCTTTCAATCCGACCAAGCGGATCAGCGGCAAGACGGTCATCCGCTTTTGTACGTGAGCGACGCGCGCCCACGCAAACGTGACAAGCAAGGCAATTTTCATTTCTCCCAATTTGAGGGAAATTAGATACCAGCGAACTCTCGAAGGTATCGAACCTTACCGGTTGCCCCTAGACAGCGACAGCCAAGCGCGGCCACGAACCTGTTTGTCGCCGAAGTTCGAAGCGTTTTTTTTGCACGAGTTTCGTCGGTGCGGGCGATACGTACAAGAGTGCACTCTCGGCCGCGCGCTGGCTAACTCGACGTAGAACCCGGCGCGGCCCGGCTTCGGTCAGCCGGCCCGCCGGCTCGTTCAGCGCAACTTGCGTGGCGTCACGCCGCCTGCATCGCGCGCCTCACATGCAGGCAGGCGGCGGGCAGTGACGACACAGACCCTTCGACGACATTTTTAGTGGTATGGAATGCCGGCAATACGACACTCCTGATGTAGAGGTGACGCATGTACCTGCTACTGAAGGAGACGACTACCGGAAATTTTCACGAAGTAACTCTCGCGCAGGGAGCCGGCGGGAGATTGAGCGTGACCAACGTTCAAGTCGTTTCCGAAACTACCGGGCCTGATTGGAAAGCCAATGCCAGTTTGACGCCAGTTGAGTGGATCGCCCCTGCGAATCCGCTGCCGGCTGTTCTCGGCTGGAACCAAGTTACACAGGACATCAAATTGTGGAAACCGTCCGCCAGCGGTGGCTACAAAGACCGTGACAGCGCTGTTATTGGAGCAATCGGTACGGAATGGAAGTTGTCAGTCCAGCCTATGCTATCGGGAATCTTTGGCCATAATCAAAGAACACAGGAGATCGGAGTCTGGCGGCTCAACGGCCTCAATCCGCTGACGACGACCACGGGCCTTGCTGACGCGCGGATCGGTTCCGAGTGGGACTTGATGATCGCGTCGCTGCGAGGGGTATCGTATTACCCACCACCTACGCCGAACATCCTCGGATGGAATGGCAATACGGGCGAGTTATATGCGTGGTACCTCAAAGAGTCGTCGGAAGGGCCAAAGATTTACGCGGAAAATCACGTGGGCACACTCGGACGCGAATGGCGTCGGCTGCAGTCGAATTACCTTGGCGGTCATACACCGCCGCGGCTTTTTGGCCAAAGTGACAGCGGCGACATTCGCTATTGGACGACTCCGGACGGCGATCAATTCGACACCGGCATACCACTTCACAGGATTGATACACAATGGAAGCTGGCGGTAATCAACGTATATCCGGATTATCAAATTTTCGGACAGAACGCTGACGGCGACATTCACGCCTGGCTTTGCACATTTTCCGAGGGGATACTCGACGATCATCACCTGTATTCAGCGCCAGGTCGAGTCTTAATAGGAGCGAGCGCATACTACTCGTCGTTATGCGAGTTCGTCTGATGTGTCAAAGTCCCGGCGCTGCCGCTTGAACGGCAGGAGAAGAATCTTTCCGATCGTCACGTCCGATGGCGCGGCGTAGGCCGGAACGCCGATGGTGATCTCCTCCTGCGGCACGTCGAGGAGAATCGTTCCGTGCAGGTAGTCCCACCACGAGAGCAGGCTCGACCAGTTCGTGTTGGTCTGGTCGAGGCGGTTCGAGTGATGGATGCCGTGCATGCGCGGCGTGACGATCAGCCGCGCCAGCAGCCGCTCGACGCGGAGCGGCAGGCGCACGTTGGCGTGGTGGAACAGGATCGACGCGAAGAGGATCGTCTGCCACAGCCAGAGGGTCCGCGGATCGACGCCGATGAGGATCATCTGCGTCGCGCGCACGGGGATCGACAGCGCCAGCTCTCCGAAATGGAAGCGCAGCGCCGTCGAGGCGTCGAGGTCGCGATCGACGTGGTGCACGAGATGGAATCGCCAGAAGAATCCGACGCGATGATTCGCCCAATGCCACCACCAGAGCGTGTAGTCGAGCAGCAGGATGGCCATGAGCGTTTCGAGCCAGGCCGGCCATCGCACCAGTTGCAGCAGGCCGACGCGATCGCGAACGATCCACGCGGCGACCGGCTGCAGGAGCGGCGCCTGCACGAGCGACATGAGGGCCAGTGATACGCCGCCGGTGGAGAGGTTGCGAACGACGCGGCGGAGCTTCGATTCGACCGTCCGGCGGAGTGGAGCGACGCGTTCCGCGAGAAGCATCGCCCCGCCGACGATCACGATGACCGCGGCCGTGATGGCGAACGCCGGAGCGGAGCGAAACTGCTCCGCGAGCGCTGATCAGATGGAGCACATCCCGGAAGCTTACGCCCGCCGACGCCCCCACGGCCTGAATTAAATCTGTTGATACCATGTACCTCCCGATCGAGATCCGATGGAGGCTGAATGATTCTGCAGTGCCCCAAGTGCGAGCGTCAGGACCTGGTCGCCGCCGCTCACGGCGCCTCGCAGTGCCCGTCGTGCCGCGGGCTGTTTGTCCCGCAGAGTCGCGTCGCGGAGCTCATCGCGGCAGACGCGGGTGCTGCGGACGAGGTGCCCTCGCGATCGCATGATGAACGCGGCGGTCAATGCCCACAGGACCGGTCGATCATGTCCCGGACCACGATCATGCTCGCGGAAGAGGAACCGTTGTTACACCTGGAGAGGTGTAGCTCGTGCCGCGGAATATGGTTTGACGCCGGTGAGTGGAGCGCGTTGGCCAGCCGGCACATGCTCGAGCACCTCGATGAATTCTGGTCGGCTGAATGGCGCCGGGAAGAGCGGCGCGCCGAGGACAGGGCGGCGTACGAAGCTCGCATGAAGAAGGTCTTTGGTCCGGAACTGTACTATCAGCTGCGCTCTGTGGCCGCCCTTCTCCATACGCACCCGCGGCGCTCGCAGGCACTGGCCTTCATCCGTGAAGAGAGCGGCCAGTAGACCGCGCTCTCCTTTGGGGATCGCTGTTAAGATCGCGGCGTGAAAGGGGTTCCTATGCGCAAGACAGCTCTCTCTTTTCTCGCGATACTGATCCTCGTCTCGTCGCCTGTGCAGGCCAGGACGGCTTTCTCAGGAACCTATGGCATCACCGGCGTCAACCCGGGCGTCGGCGCATACAGCGGAACGCTGACGATTACCGCGCGCGGCGATGTGTATGACGTCTACTGGACGATTGCGAATACTCATTACAGCGGCGTCGGGGTCGTTGTGAACGACACATTGTCCGTGGCCTACAGCGCGCCGGATCATTCATGGCTGGGCGTCATGGCGTATCGCAGCCTCCCCAATGGACGGCTCGAAGGCAAATGGGCGGTTCAGGGCCGCGCCGGCGCACCGGGTACAGAAACGGCGATCAGAAAGTAGTCGCGACGACGTCGCTCAGGGCAGCGCGATCACGCCGCCGACCACGTCGTACGGATGCGCGTCGGTGATCTCGACCCGCGCGAACGCCGGCAGATCCTTCGGCAGGAGCTCGAAGCCGTCGTTGATCAGGAGGCGGCCGTCGATCTCGGGGGCCTGGCCGATGAGGCGGCCCTCCAGCAGGTGCTCGGTCTCGTCGCAGACGCCGGTGACGATGGCGTCGTACACGTTGCCCACCTTCATCCCGTTGCGCGACGCGGAGATCTTCTGCTGCAGCTCCATCAACTTCTCGCGGCGGCGCTCCGCGGTCTTGCGCGTCGGGATGTCGGACATCCGCTCGGCCAGGGTGTGGTCCTCGGGAGAGAAGACGAACGCGCCCATCTGATCGAACTGCGCCCACTCGACGAAGTCATACAGCTCGCCGAACTCCTTCGGCCCTTCGCCCGGATGTCCGGTGATGAACGTCGTGCGCAGCGAGAGATCGGGCACGAGCTGGCGCATGCGCGTGACCATCTCGCGGTACTCCTTCGGCGAGCCGGGACGGCGCATCCGCTCGAGCACGCTCTGTGACACGTGCTGCAGCGGGATATCGCAATACGAGACGAAGCGCGGCTCGCGGCCCATCAGCTCGAAGAGCGACCAGTCGAGCGAGCCGGGATAGGCGTACAGAAAACGGATCCAGCGGAAATCGGTCTCCGCCAGCAGCGTCTCGACGAGCTTCGTCAGTCCGCTGTTGATGCCGATGTCTTCGCCGTAGCGCGTCGTGTCCTGGGCCACGAGACAGAGCTCGCGGACGCCCTGCGTCTGCAGCTGTTGCGCCTCGCGCACGAGCGACGCGATGGAGCGCGAACGGAACTTGCCGCGCATCTGCGGGATGGAGCAGAAGGTGCACGGATTGGAGCAGCCCTCGCTGACCTTCAGGTACGCATGCGCGTTCCCCTGCGCCAGGACGCGCGGCAGGTCTTCGTACAGCCGCACCGACATCTTCCGCCGCGCCGGCGCCGCGTCGTCGACCTCGCCGGTCACGGCCTCGGTGATCTTCTCCAGATGGTCGAGGCCGACGAAGGCGTCGATCTCCGGGATCGAGTCCGCCAGCTCGCTGCGGTACTTCTGCACCATGCAGCCGGAGACGATGAGCCGCTCCAGGCCTTTCCCTTTGCGTCCGGCGACCTCGAGGATGGTGTCGATCGACTCCTGCTTCGCCGCGTCGATGAATCCGCAGGTGTTGACGATCACGACGTCGGCCTCATCGAGGTCGTTCGTGATGCGCACCTCGGCGTCGGCCGCGAGCTGTCCGAGCATGATCTCGGCGTCGACGAGGTTCTTCGGACAGCCGAGGGAGATCATTCCCACACGGCGGACAGGCTTTTCGAGCGTCACTTCGGTCATGGATACGGGAGAAACAGCGCCGTGGGGCTCGCTATTCTGTGGGTTGCCGGTTGCCGGTTACCCGGGCGGCAACTGGAAACCGGCAACCGGCAACTTCAACATTTGCCGGATGGGTATTCGATCCATGGAGCGTGACCTCATCGCTGATGGTGCGGGGATACTGAAAATCGAGCATGTTCCGCCGTTGTTCGGCGGCGAACGGATTCTTCACCGTTGAGGTGAAAAGGGAGAGCGGCATCAGCACGCGCGCGCCGGTGATCGAGGCGGCGGCCGGCATTTCGACGTCGAGCGTCGCCACCAGCGGAGCAACCGAATCGAAGGGCCCGGCGCTGTTCAGCTTCAGCACCGAGCCTTGCGGCAGCCACGCCTTCACCTCATTTTCCATCGCCAGGCGCCTGGCTGGCTCAGGATCGTCCTCCATCTCCTGACGCCGGACCAGCGAGCTCTGACCGTCCCACGTCACCGTCACGGTTCCCTTCACCGCGTCACCCTCCAGGCGCAGATCGGCCTTTCATCTGCTTCGGGATTCCCTGGTAGCGGAAGAAGTTCGAATAACCCTGCGTGTACGGCTGGAACCACACCCGCTCTTTCGCGATCGGCAGCTCGCGCTGCACGTCCCACGACGAGCGGTCGGGAAAGCGAGCATGCGCCCACGCGCGTACTCCTTCGCGTAACCGTTGGTGTCGTCCTGGTAGTGCTCCCATTCGAGGAACGCCGCGGGCGCGCCCGGCTCGAACGGCACGTTCTTCAGCGCCAGCTCTTCGGGCGTGGGGACATGCATGGTCTGCGGATCGGGCCCCCAGGCGAGCGCCGGAAGCGCGAAGAGCACGGCCAGGCAGACCGCCTGTCTCACTTGAACACCGCGCTGCTCCGCTCGTCCGCGCTGATCTGCGAGAACGCTTTGTTCAGCTCCGCCAGGCCGGCCAGCGGGACGCCGAACGTCTGCACCTTGTACTGCCGCTTGTAGCGCAGCACGTCGTGCTCGAACTTCGACTCGCTGTCGTAGCTCACCGCCTGCGTGGCGATCTTGACGGCGGACGGCAGCTCGTCGGGGACGAGTCCCGGCGGCACGGCGATCTCGAAATCGTCGGTCTCCAGCGACGGCCCCTGCGTCACGTAGCCGAACTTGCGCTCCTTCAGGTCGATCGTCCCCTCCGACTTCTGGCCGAAGACGCGCGGCCGAACCAGGAGCATGCCGGCGGCGCGTTTGGAGTAGCCGTTCGCGCTCAGGTTGCAGCGGAAGACGAGGTCTTTCTCGATGTCGTCGAGGTTCTCGATGACCAGGTCGGAGACGCTCGACTGCGTCATGTGACGCGCGAAGCGCCGTTCGACGAACTGCTTCCGCTCCGTGTCGTTTTTCAGCGAGGTGAGGTAGAGCCGCATGTTCGCGGCGAGCAGTCCGGTACGCACTTCGCGCACCTCGCCGGCCAGCACGCCGACGTCATTCAGCTTCAGCTTCGCCGTGACTTCCATCCGATTGGCCTCGGGTGGATGGGGCGGGATCGTCATGACTTCGCCGCCGTCGGGCGAGACGACGACCACCCGGCTCTCCTGCAGATCTTCCGGCAGGTAGCCGATCGGCGTCACGCGGCTGGTCGGATCGAAGAGCAGCAGCTTGCCGAGCTTCGGATGCGAGACGACGGAGAAGAGCCCCTTCGCCGGCGCGTCGGCCGGCAACTTGATGGCGATGATGGCGTGATTGCACGCCGCCATCGTGGCGAACGACGGCTCGATGAATCCGCGGGTCGTGGCGTTGGCCAGCACGAAATACGAATCGACGCCGATCTCGCGCAGCATCGCGCTGAGCACCGTCACCTTGTCCTTGCAGTCGCCGTAGCGGTTGGCGAAGATCTCGCCCGCCGTGTGAGGCTGCACGGCTCCGATGCCGATCTCGATGGCCACGTAGCGGACGTCGCGCTGCGCGAACGCGGCGAGCGCCGCGATCTTGTCGAACGTCGACGACCTGCCGGCGACGAGCTCGCGCGTCCTGGCCTGCAGATCGGGAGTGGCGGCGCGGCGCGGATCGGCGAGGGCGTAGTACCACCGCGCCACGTCGTCCCAGGTGCGATGCGCTTTCTGCGACTCCGAGGGCGGGATGAAGTTGATCGCCATCCGCCCGGCCAGCGTCGACAGCGGCGGCGCCTCGGGCTCGGGCCGGATGGCCGCGACGTCGCTCGTCTCCCACACCGTCTGGTTGCCGGCCACGCGCGGCTGCAACGCCGTCGCGTTGAACCAGCTCTCCTCGTGCTTCCAGCCGTCCGGCAGATTGAGGATGTAGCGCGCGGTGCGCATCGGCACCTGCTGCTGGAATCCCCACTGCTGCTGCAGGGCCCACGGATATTCGCGCTGCTCGAACTCATAGCCGATCACGTTGCCCGGCTGCGCGGCGGGGATGCGGAGCACCTTGACCTTGTTGTCGGCATAGAGCGAGCTCTCGAACGCCGCCGACTCCACGGCGTCGCCGTCCTTGACCTGGTACTCCTGCCCGTTCGCCTCGATACCCCAGGCGCGCAGTCCGAGAATGCGCGTGCCGGCGTCGAAATTGATCGCGATGTAGCCGAGGTCGCGCCCTTCCGTGCCGAGGATTTTGTACGCGCGGCGATGCTGCGTGACGATGCCGCCGTCGGCGCTGACCGTCACCACCGTTTCGTCGAGCAGCGCCACGCCGGGGATGTCGGCCGCATACGACGGCAGCGGCGCCTTCGCCAGCTGCTTCAGCCAGTCGGGCGCGCCGCCCCATCCGAACGCGGTCGAGGCGAACGCGCATGCGAACAGCGCCAGCACGACGCGCTTCATTTCGCCGCCTTTTTCAGGATCACGTTGTCCTGATCGGCCGTGGAGACGCGTTTGTAGAACGAGCGGATCTGCGGGTAATGCTCGCGGCCGACGGAGAGCGTCCTGATCGCCAGCGAGCGCTTGAACGTGACGCTCTGCGCGTCATGCGACCACTCGGTCCTGAAGACGAGCGGCTCTTTGCCGAAGGCGGAAAGCGAACAGAGCGTCAAGGCGATACAAACGACACGGCTATGACGAAACATGGGCTTGGGCCCTTTCAATGTTTGAGGATGATCGATTCCTGGTCCGCGGCGAGCGACGTGTCGTAGAACTGGCGCACGCGCTCGTGGTTGGCTTTGTCGATGAGCAGCGTGTTCACGGTGAACGTCCGTTTGAAGGTCACCGCGTTCCCCTCGCGGCTCCATGAGTTCCGGAACGCGAGGCCGCCGAGGTTCAGCTCGCGCACCGGCGGAAGCGACTCGACCGTGTAGCCGTCCGG
>Ga0207703_10000198_pt1 | contig 70218 bp, 57 predicted proteins | sample KBSSwiS12_FD_184304 | JGI IMG/M metagenome (GOLD analysis project Ga0207703, IMG submission 184304) | Switchgrass rhizosphere microbial communities from Kellogg Biological Station, Michigan, USA - KBS Switchgrass S1-2 (SPAdes) (version 2) | ecosystem: Host-associated > Plants > Roots >...
AAGGTAAACATCATGAACATAAAAAGAGGCATCGGGAATTCCACGACTTCGAATTTGCTTTGGCACAGACTTCAGGGCGCTGTCGTGACAGCAGCGCTGCTGCTCGCCTTAGTGCTGATCTTCGTGGCTCCTGCCGCCGCACAGACAACTCCTGGAAGTAAGGCCTTTGCGACACCTCAGGACGCTGCCAATTCACTTATTGAGGCGGCCGAAAAGTATGACGAGGCCGCGCTGACCGAAGTCCTGGGGCCTAACAGCTACGACATCATCCACACCGGCGAGCCCGCGCGCGACAGCGAGAAATGCAAGGAGTTCGCCGCGCAAGCGCGAGCCAAGATGAGCGTTGAAGTTAATAAAACAAAGACCCGCGCGACCATGGTCGTCGGCGAAGAGGATTGGCCCTTCCCTGTGCCGATCGTCAAAGTGGGTAAGAGCTGGTTCTTTGATACCAAGACCGGCCGGCGGGAAATTCTGCTTAGGCGGATTGGACAGAACGAGTTGGACGCGATTCAGATCTGTCGCGGCTATGTCGAGGCCCAGCATGAATATGCGTTGAGGAAACGCGAGGGCTACGAAGTGAACCAGTACGCCCAAAGAATCATCAGCACCGAGGGCCAACAGGATGGCCTGGCCTGGAAAAAAGCTGACGGAACCTGGGATGGACCAATCGGCGAGAAGGTCGCGGCCGCAATTGCTCAGGGCTACAGCAGTCGCACCGAACCGTATCACGGTTACTTCTTCAAAGTTCTGAAAGGTCAGGGGCCGGCCGCGCCGCTGGGCCAACTCGACTACGTCATCAAGGGTGTGATGATTGGCGGGTTCGCGCTGATCGCTTCGCCGGCCCAATACCGGAACACCGGAGTTAAATCGTTCATCGTGAGCCAGGACGGCGTCGTCTATGAAAAAGATCTCGGGCCACAAACGCTCGAATTCTTCAAAGGCATAGATCGCTTTAATCCGGATCGGAGCTGGAAGCCGGTGTCGGAACCATTGGACTACAAAGTGAAACCGGGGGAGTAAATCGCTTTCAGCAGGAATGAAGGTCATTATCAAATCCCGCGCAGATTGATTCCCACCTTACTCCACGCCAATCGGCAACGCTCAGGTGTCGCCCTTTGAATAGAACGCGCTCCAATTTGGCCCTGCTGATTTCGGGCCTGTTTCTTTTGGTGGCGATCCTAAGTGAAACTCGGACGATAAGAGCGCAAGAGCCCACGACGCGCGACGAGTTTTGGCCCGGGATCGAGGTCTATATCAACGTTAAGCCGAAGGTTAGAATCTATTTAACCGGCAGCGTCAGCAAGACCATCGAGGATGGAGAGCTTTTTAACGCTCAGAGTTACGAAGCCCAAGTCGGGGCGCACGTTGATTACCTCCCAAACGAGAACGTGATCCTACGCGCCGGTTATCGCTACGGGAGGGCAGTAGGTAACAACGACAGTGGCTTCAAAGAGCACCGGTTACTGGCCGACCAAATCCTGCGAAAGCTCCTGCCGGGTGAGATCGTATTGAGCGATCGCAACCGGGAAGAATTTCGCTTTATTAACGGAGACTTCTCGTTTCGCTACCGCAACCGCATCACGATTGAGCGCGAGTTTCAGCTCAAGGTACCTTTACTCAGGCGTCGGACGGTTAGTCCGTACGTATCAGGAGAGATGTTTTATGATACGCGTTTCGGCGTCTGGAACCGGAATCGTTATGCTGTCGGAGTAGTCCAATCGTTGCGACGTGGACCTATCCGAAGGTATCTCCTGCCCAAACGTCAGGTCAATCTGGACCTTTACTTGATGCGCCAAAACGACAGCCGCTCCAGCCCTCCGCATGTAAATGCCGTTGGAGCTGCGCTGATCTTCTACTTTTGAGGCTGAAGATGCTCTTCGACGGCCGAAGCGTAAAAGCCGGAATACTGATTCTCTTCCCTGGCCGCGGTCGCAGATGCTCGGACAGGCTCACCTGAAATTGAGCACCTCGGCCGTCGATTGCTAACGGTTCTTCTCTGAGAATGCCGGCCCTCTCAGCGCGCGTTCCAGACAAACGGTTACTTTCTCAGTTTTGATGTTTTTCTCTGGGTTTTCTCGCGTTCTCTGCTTCTGTATGTCGCATGATACCTGTCGGAAATGACAGGTACCAGCGACCATTTTGGGAGGTAAGCTCCCTTACAGATTGTTTCCCTGGAGAGGGGCAGGTCCTTCTGCATACGGATCGCACTATGATAATCGAGTCGGCCTTAGACCTGATTTTTCGTGATTTGTTTTATCGTCTTCCGGCATTCGCCGGAAGTCACGACGTGTTTCTAAAATTGGAAGGTTTCAACGTTACCGGCTCGATTAAGATCAAGACTGCGATAGAGCTGGTTGAGGATCTGGAACAGAGAGGTATTGCCCGGCCACACGAAACCGTCTTAGTCGAATCCTCATCCGGAAATCTTGGACTGGCACTAAGTTTGGTATGCGCGGTCAAGGGCTACGAGTTCATTTGCGTCACGGATCCAAACGCTAATCGCTCTGCGATAAGAGGCATAGAACTCTATGGCGGCAGGGTGTTAGTGGTCGAAGAGCGCGATCCTGCTAATGGATTTCTGGGAAGCAGGCTAAAGAAGATCGATCAAATACTACGGTCGGATCCAAACGCGGTCTGGCTCAATCAATACGCAAACCTCGCCAACAAGAATGCTCACGCCAAGCAAACCGGGAACGAGATCGCACGCGAATTCGATAGGGTCGATTGGATTTTTGTGGGGACGGGCACGACCGGCACGCTCGCCGGAGTCGCGGAGCGGCTTCGTGCGAAATTCCCGGACATCATAGTTGTCGCTGTCGAGCCGGTAGGCTCTGTCACATTCGGGGGCGCGCCCGCCAAAAGAAACATCCCCGGTATTGGCACGAGCGTCAGACCAAAACTCGCGGACCTGGCCAAGCCGGACAGAATCGTCGAGGTGAGCGAGGAGAAAACGGTTGAAGCTTGCCTTTCGTTCGTTCGAGACTATCACTTACTTGTTGGGGGAAGCAGCGGGACCGTTCTGGCAGCTGTACAACAACTCGCCCCGGAGTTCCGGTCTGGCGACACAATCGTCGCGATATCCGCGGATCTCGGTGAAAAGTACCTGGATACTGTCTACGATCCAATCTGGGTAGACCAGGTACTCAGGTCCGAAGATGCTGAAGATCCTGAATGGGTCGAGCTAGAGCAAACTTATGCGCGGCTGGCTGACGCGCCGAAAAGACAATTGACGGCCCAATGACCAGTCACTGATCGAGAGGATCAGCGGCATCGACATTCTGAGTCGGGCTTAAAAGATGAGAAGAACAACTTGTCACGCGCTCCGACATTTTATGTTGTCCCTGGCCCCGCAGTTAAACGCGTAATTGACGGCAATAAGAAACAAGTCTTCGATGCCGTGGAGGCGGCCTACCGCCTCCATGACTCAGGAAGCACGCTAAATCCCGACAGTTACTTTCTCCGATATCCAGGTAATCCCAGCGCTCGCATCATCGCTTTACCCGCGCATCTCGGCGGTAACGTTCAAAAAAGCGGTATCAAATGGATCTCGAGTTTCCCGGCAAACAGAGCCACCAACTTAGCCCGAGCGTCCGCCGTCCTAATTCTGAACGATGCCTCGACAGGTTATCCACTGGCGTGTCTTGAGGCATCGTTAATTAGTGCGACGCGCACTGCCGCTTCTGCCGCGTTGGCAGCAGAACATATTTCTCCAAATCCCTTTGCCGGAACTCTTGCCGTAATCGGAACCGGGATAATCGCGCGCACAACCGTCGAGTGGCTCTTATTTCGAAATTGGGAGTTTCGCAAAATCAATTTGTACGACGTGGACCACAATGAAGCGGAGCACTTCAGTAAGTGGCTTCGCGATCAGTGCAATCTACAAGCACACATTCAAGATTGTTTGGAGGATGCTGCCACTGACTCGTCTCTGATACTTTTCACGACGACGGCGCTGGATCCTTATTTGGCTGACAAAGAGCTGTTCGCTCAGTCTCCTACTGTCCTGCATCTGTCGCTCCGCGACATTTGCGTAAATGTGATTCTCGCATCGCAAAACATCGTCGATGATGTCGATCATTGCCTGAAGGCTAAAACGTCGCTCCATCTAACCGAAATTGAAACGGGCAACAGGAACTTTGTCTCGGGTAGTTTGGTGGATGTTCTTGAGAAGAGGTTCAAACTAGATCATCAGAGGCCTCGCATATTTTCTCCATTTGGCCTGGGCGTGCTTGATGTTGCCGTCGGCAATTTTGTTCTCGAGGCAGCAAAGTCTTCCGGCGAGGCTATTGAGCTACCGGACTTCTTTAGCAATTCTGCACGATGGTGACCAACATGACAGATTTTTCGAATCAAAATACGTCAACGTTAACCGCCGAGCACCCAAGCCTGGAGTGGTCAATAAGAAGCGAGAATGTGATTGGCACTCAGAAATCACCAGGAGAAGCACCGCCCATATCACGGGTATGGAGCTGTAACGAGTGGGATCCATTGGAAGAGGTTATTGTAGGCAATCCTCTGAATGCGCGGTTTCCCTTCCCCGACCGCAGCACTCAAGTCGCCGAATATCCTGATCGTTCATTGACCGAAATTCCGCGCGGCCTTTTTCCACAACAGATTATCGAAGAGACGGAAGAGGACTTAAATGGATTTGTCGAAATCCTGGAAAGCTGTGGCGTGACCGTCAAACGTCCGGACACGTGGCCGCACGAGGCTAAATTTTCCACTATCCACTGGGAGTCTCAGGGTTACTACAACTATTGTCCCCGCGATGTCCTGCTGGTCATTGGTGACCAGATCATCGAAACACCAAATGTCATTCGGAGCCGCGCTCAGGAGACGTTCAGCTATCGCACCCTGTTGATTGACTATTGGAAGTCAGGCGCGAAATGGATCAGCGCGCCGAAGCCCATGCTCCTGGACTCGCTCTTCGAAGGAGTTGATCTGGACAAACCCACGCCGCGCAACGATGAGCCGGCCTTTGACGCCGCCAACGTCCTGCGTTTTGGCCACGATTTGATCTATCTGGTCAGCGCCACCGGTAACGAAATGGGTGGGCACTGGCTGCAATCGGTTCTGGGCGACAGGTATCGCGTCCATTTCCTCAAAGATGTTTATTTCGGCAGCCATATCGACTCGACTCTGGTGGCCTTACGCCCTGGCCTGGTGCTGGCCAATCCGGCTCGGCTCAATGATGACACGCTGCCGAAAATCTTGAAGCAATGGAAAGTCATTTACAGCCCGCCGATGGAAAACACCGACCGCTACGATCCTGACTACTTATCCAGGTGCATTGGCAGTGACTGGATCGACATGAACTCATTCAGCATCGGCCCAAATTTGGTCGTCGTCGATCGTAATCAACCGACGCTAATGAAGCTCTTAGAGAAAGAAGGTCTGGATGTGATTCCGCTTAAACTGCGGCACTCCAAGCTGCTTGGTGGTGGGCCGCATTGCGTGACTCTGGACGTCCGCCGAAAAGGAACGTTGGAAAGGTATTTCGACTGAACCCATTCACTTGAAATGAAACTCAGCAGCCGGAGAAGAGGGATATCGCATGCTCGATCGCGACCCCGAAAAGAATTTCGAAGAGTTTTGGCAGACCTTTAACAACAGGTATCCATTTTTCGAAGTGAGGAATGTCGACTGGAGGAAGCAGTATGAAACCTACAGAGCTAAAGTCACGAGCGACACCGGCGATGATGAGCTGTTCGATATTTTGTGCGAGATGCTCGCGCCGTTGAACGATGGGCATGTGAGTCTAATTGCCAAAACAAGTGAGGATCGCAAAAGACACTTCACGCCAGAGAAGAAACCCAGATTCTGGCAGGAATTCACCAGCCAGCAGCAGATCAAGCAGTTATTCCAAGCGACCGCGAAGACTTTAGTCGCCAATGGTTTTAGTCAACCCAAAGCTTCTGAGGCGTGGATTCTTCACTACGGTAGGTCGCAGGCATTTGGGTATTTAAGAATTCTCGAGCTGGAAGGCATTAACAGGCCGACACTAACGGACGCGCTGGACAAGGTTGGCCGTGATTTCAAAGATTTCGACGGCGTGATCATTGACATCCGTGACTGCCCAGGCGGAGACGATGACACCGCCATCACGATCATCAATCGGTTTTGCGACCGCAGGCGAGTTGCCTTTCACCGCCGGACAAAATTTGGTCCCGGCGAAGATGACCTCACCCCTTTAAAGACCTGGCACATCGAACCGGAAGGTGACGCTCAATTTACCGGACCGATCGTGCTGTTGACGTGTGATTCTGTTTTTAGCGGTGGTGAGGCCTTTGCGCTGGCAATCAAGCAGTTGCCTCATGTCACGATCGTTGGCGATCACACGAACGGCATATTCTCGTATGAACTGGAGAAGAGTCTTCCGAATGGCTGGCGCTACACTTTGTCGTATCAGAAGTACTTTTCGGCTGAGATGGTCTGCTACGAAGGCAGAGGCGTACCGGCGGACATCGAGGTCTTCAACACAAAGTCGGACATTGAAGCCGGTACCGATCCGTTGATTACGCGTGCAATCGAAGTGTTGCGGTCCAGGAAACCGCCGTGACTGGAGCGCAAGCGTCCCGCTTGCCGCGTCAGAGCCGGTACATCCAGGCAAGCAACCGGGACGGTTGCGCTCCAGTCATTCAATAGTCACGAGCTCGTGAGGAAAAGTATTGGCAGCAATCATTGTCACAACGGCCGTCGCGGTTTTTTTGGTGCTGACGTTTGTCGCGTGGAGACGGTACCTTTGGGCGGCGGAGCAGGAGCCACTCGCGAAAGCGGATACCTGCCCATACAGCTTGACGGATGTCTTTGACGAGCGCCACCTCCTCAACGTACCTCATCAGAAAGGGATCCGGTGGCTCACAGAAGTCTTCAGTCGTTCCGCTGAGAGATTTCCGGATCTCATTGCCTTACAGATTCCGCACACTGGAGAGTCTTTGACCTTCGCGCAGCTCGACGCGCGCGCGGAAGACATCGCCGCAGCTCTTGCCTGTTTCCTCACTGGCCCAGATCAAGTGGTGGCCGTGGCCATGTCACAGGACAATTGGCAAATCGTCGCTGCTCATCTTGGCACTCTCAAGGCGGGCGGTACCTTGATGTTCCTCGACACGGCCCTGCCCGAAGCACTGATCACACACATGCTCAACGACGCACAGCCAGTCGTCGTCTTAACGCGGGGACAAGACAAGTTTCGCGACCTGCCCACGCTCAATGTTTTGGCTTTGCCCGCTGGAGTGTTCCGAAGAAAAATGCCCACGTGGCTGGACGATCCGACACAGCGTCTGGCAACAATCTTCTACACCAGTGGCACGACTGGAATGCCCAGGGGGGTGGAGTGCCCACATGCAGGTTACGTGAACCTGGCCCTCAGCTATGCCGACTATTTTGATCTGATCCCGGGAATGGATGCGACGTCGCTTACTTCGTCGTTGGGATATGACGGCAGCATTTCCGAAATGTACAGCGCATGGGTTTCGGGCTGTGCGGTGGTTATGTTGACCAAGGAACAAATTCGATCCGGGCCCGATTTGGTTCCGGTCCTGCGTGAAGCTGAAGTCACTGTGCTCTTCTGTCCCCCGGTGCTGCTTACGACTCTGACCGCAACTCCCGAAGTGGATCTGCCCTATCCGCTGTGTCGCTACATCGTGCCCGCCGGTGAAGCTTTCCCCAGCGCGCTGGTTGAGCCATGGACCAGGGGCCGCAGACAAATCATCAACACCTACGGTCCCACGGAGGCGAGCACCGACACGAGTCGCCAGAGTTTGCGTCCGGGCGAGCCCATCACCATCGGTCCACCGTTCGCCAATGTCACTTACGTCATCCTGGCGATCGATCAACTGCATCCATTGCCCCACGGGGAAGTTGGAGAACTCTGCATCGGAGGCGTCCATGTTGCGCGTGGGTACCGCAACTTGCCGGAACAGACCGCGCAGAAATTCATTACCCACCCGCAGTTCGGTCGTCTGTACCGCACTGGTGACAAATGCAGGATCGACATCAAAACTCAGCGCGTCTACTTCCTCGGCCGAATCGACGCTCAGCTCAAGGTGCGCGGACACCGCGTTGAGGCACAACCTGTTGAGGATATCCTGCAAACGCAGTTCAGCGAGATCGAAGCCGCAGTTCTCGACTATCAGAACGAGTCGCTGGTCGCTTTTGTCGCCGCACCTTCAATCCGCGAAGGAGAAATCTCCTCGGTCGCGCCAGCGCCGGCGGCGTGGGCCGAGCGGGTGACGTCGACGCTGGCAACGCAACTTCCCGCACCTTCAGTTCCGTCAAAAATTTTTCTGGTAGAAAAGTTTGTAATGAAGCCGGTGTCCGGAAAGATTGATCGCAAGCGCCTGCCGAATCTGGCCCACCTGCTGAGAAGCGGCGAATCCCCTGCTGCCCCGGCGAGCGCGCCCGGTCACCTGAGTCCGGAAGACAAGTCTAATGGTGACGCGATCATCGATTCCGACTGTGAGCAAGTGTTGGCAATTTGCAGGTCCGTATTCGAAGCGCCGCTTCAGCTGGACGATGAATTCTCAGACGCCGGCGGACACTCGATCGTCATCGCGCGTTTGGCGCAGCAGCTACAAGCTGCCGGATGGATAGTGCCGGTTCGGGCATTGCTGACGGACTGCAATACGGCACGACAGATTGCGCGCCGTCCGCGGTTACTAAAGGAAGCTCCGGACGCGGCGGTTGACCAGGTCGTGGTAAACAGCGCGACGCGTGATGAGGCTGCGGCAGAGGTGCTCTCGATCCGCTACTTCACTTTCCTGCAGCTCCTCCTGGCAGCGTTACTGTATTCACCAGGCTTAGTGGCAATCCTAATCTTGTTTTCTGTGGCAGAAGACGCGACGCCTTTCAGGACTGCGAGCGTGCGCGAGTACATCGCCGTCAGCTTCTTCCTTTACTTGCTGGTCCTGCTCGTGCCTTTTATCAATCTGCTTTGGGTTGTAACCATCAAGCTTCTCCTGAGTGGTAGTGTCTACCGAAACAAGGTAACCCCGGGCATCTACCCTAAGTGGAGCAGAATGCATCTGCGAATCTGGTTCAGCGGCCAGATGCAGAAGTTCAGCCTCGTCCCACTGGATACTGTGTATCGCAGCGCACCGCTTAGAGCTTTCGCGTTGAAGCGGCTCGGCGCAAAAGTGGGAAAGAACCTTCAGTGTGCTCATGATGCTTACTTTACCGGGCCGTTTGATTTGATCACTATCGAGAACGACGTCGCTATCCAATCCGGCGCCTACATTCAAACAATTAGTTGGTCGGGCCAGCATCTGCGGGTTGGTCCGATCCACCTCCAGCGCGGTTGCAAGATCGGCATGCGTGCCGCCGTGGCGAACAGTGTGACCGTGGGCCACGGCTCCTGGATCACCCCCTTCACTGCGATACTCAGCGACGTCGGTTCGCAGGAGATTTGGGAAGGAGCTCCGGCACGCCTTAGTGGCCGCTGCATTGAGTTGAACCGCACGGCAAACACGTGCCATTACACGTATCCGATGTGGGTACTTGAGACTGTAAACATCCTGATGCAGCAATTCGTCTTCTTCTGGATCAGCGCGGTTCCCATCGCAGTGATCCTCTGGTTCGCCAGCAGCTTCATCTTTAAAGGCGGGACGTTGACTGCCGATACGGATTTGGGAGTGAAGTCGTTGTTTCAGATTGCCTGGCCGCTGACCCTCGACGCGTTCATTACCACCTGGGTCACCCTGGTAGTCACCTCTTTGCTGGCCTGTCTCTTCATCCGCTTCACGGCCTCATCGCCGGGGCTATACCCCTCGCGCGGGTTTAGGGGCGCTCTGCTCATGTATCGGGTGAACAGGATGAACTCCGTCCAGAGACTGTGGACCTGGACCATCACGGGACAGTACCTGAGGGCCCTCGCTGGCTTGCGTTTTCCGCACGTCGGCGCGTCGGAGTGCGACGTAATGTACAACCTGGTGCCTGAGGTGGCTACGGCTGACACACAGGTGTTTTGGTCCAACGGATCATTTACCAACATGCTCGACTGTGGCGCCGAGCACTTCAAGCTGCGCCGGCTGGATATGCCTCGGAATTTCTTCAGCGGTAACAATTGCGTAGCCGAGTATGGGCAATTTCCGTCCAACTTCCTCCTCGGCGTCTCCTCGCCGGGAAGTGAAATACAGTTTCGTCGACAGATGCGCTCGCGTTTGGGCGAGTCAATTACCGTGGCGGGAAACCCACCCGTGAAATTTTCCAGCGCGTCATTTGAAGAAGAGCATGAGAGCCAGGGACGGCCGAGCTTTCTTCTCTTTCTGACTCGGGTCTTGCTGAACGATCTATTCAGTATCGGAATGCTACCGGTCGCTGAAGGGCTCGTCTTCATGATGCTCTACCTTTCTCTCGTGCGATTGGACATAAACTCGATCGCCAGCGCATTGCTAGCTTTGATCTTCACGGAAGTCACTCTAGTTTTAGTGTGCGGCGCCATCAAGAAACTGCTGATTGGGCGGAAATGGGGAATCGATCACGCGACGCCGTTCTGGTCCTGGAAGCACTTCGCCTACTTCTTCGCACAGGACTGCTTCTTTGTCTGGTGCCGAACGCCGCTGGCATTCTGCGCCGGAACGATCCTCGCGAATCCAATTCTACGGTTGATGGGATGCCGGATCGGCAGGCGAACCATTGTGGCCCAACCAATGCAGTGCTTCGACTGGAACGCGGTGAGCTTCGGCAATGATTGTTATGTCGACGGTTTCCTGCAGCTCCACACCCTCGAGAACATGATGCTCAAGGTGAAAAGAACTCACCTTGAGGATGGTTGCGCGGTGAACACCGGCGCGACGTTGATGGGCGGCGCGGTGATTGAGCGGGACACTAACCTCTACCCGTTGTCGCTGGTTCTCAAGGAGATGAACCTGACAACCGGAACATACGAAGGAAGCCCGGCGCAGCCTGCTCTGAGCGTCGACAAAGGATTTAAGCCGGAAGACTACGTAGCTGCCTCTGCCCGAAGCCCACACTGCGTTGACACCACTGACTGGCTGAAGACCGTCGCAATCATCCTGGTCCTGGTTGACCACTTTGGCTATTTCTTCGTTGACAACGATCACTGGTGGGCCGTCTTCGGGCGATTAGCAGCGCCCACGTTCTTTTTCCTTCTGGGCTATGCAAAGAGCCGCGGGGTGCCGCTCAAGTGGATTGGGCTCGCTCTGATCCTTACCATGCTCGACAGTTGGAACCACGACTGGGATTGGGTGGCGCCGAACATTCTTTTGAGCTTCGTACTTATCCGCCTCGGGCGTCCCTATGCACAAATCTTTTTGCAACGTTATGGCTGGGTTGGCTTCGCTCTACTCGCCGCCGGGCTTTTCGCATTGCTTCCGGTGACGGCGCAAATCGTTGATTACGGCGCCGAGGGTTGGCTGTGGGCGCTCTTCGGCTTGTCACAACGCATCTATGTAGATCACAAATCCAATTTAAACGGGAGCGTTCAAATCTCGGCGCCGTTCCCGCATCCGACGAGAAAAACCTGGGGCCTCATGCGACTGCTGGCCTGCCTTATCGCCACGGCGGCTTACGTCTGGCGGGAGCAAGTAGAATTCTCGTTTTCTCGACCCCAGTTCGTCGTCTTCATTGTCATCCTGGGCATTTTGTCCCTGCAACTATGTCTTTTCCTGCGTGGTCCGACACGCATTCAACCGCCAGGAAAGATAGCGGGTGCGCTGGGCTTCATCGGCCGGCACACTCTGGAGATTTATGCCGTCGAGCTTATCGGTTTCGAACTGATCGCAAGGGCGTTGGACCTCGACTTCTGATGCTGGTTCCTTTTTCAAGTCACGGTACATATGACGCGAAACGATAGTGCATGGGTCAATGAGATGTTCTCCGAACGAGCGCGCGATGTAACACCGGTGGCGGCGCGGTATGCAGCCTGTGTTTTCTATGCCTCGGTCTCGTCGGATCCTGAGGCTTCAAGCCGTTGTGCATCGGTTCTGTCGGATGCTGAGCGGAAGAGGTCGAAACGCTTTGTGACAGAGGAACTCAAGGCTCACTTTGAACAGCGGCGTGCGTTTCGTCGCTATTGTGGCGCACTCGCGCTTGGATCGACGTCGTCTTTATCGCAGATCATCTTCGACGAAACTGAGAATGGACGCCCGTACCTTCGCGATCAGTCGGATCTATGGTTTAGCTTTTCCTCTTGCCGGTCAGGGTTCATCGGCGCATGGTCTGCGACCCACGGACTCGGGGTCGATCTCGAAGCCCGGCCTATCGAGCGGGAAGTGGCAGACCTCGCTCAAATGTACTTCACAGAATCTGAGGCACGAACTGTCGCAGAGGGAGGTCCCGCACGGCTCCGAACCTTCCTGCAGCTTTGGAGTCTCAAGGAAGCCGCGCTGAAATCGATTGGTCAGGGATTGCCGTTTGGCCTTCACGTGTTCGAGTTCGAGCTGGAGCGGAGTTTGCGCGTCGTTGATGCTCCCGAAGATCACGGCGGTCCGGACCTGTTCAGGGCGCATCTGTTCGATCAAGCGGACGTCTGTGGTGCTCTTGTCCTGCGGATTCTGTAATCGGTTTTATTAAGTGCGCTTCCGATCCTGTAACTTTTGCCAGTTACGGCGGTCTTTGCTTTCCGCTCAAATTGGATGGTAACCGATCAACAAGACGGAGACTGTCCATAGGATGCCGCTGCCCCGAAAATATCCATATCTCGCGAACGTCCTTCTCGTCATCGCCCTTTTCTCAATCCACGCCGCGGCACAAGACAAGAACATCTGGCAGGAATACCGGCCGAGCATCATCCTTGCTATGCCTGTTAACGAGAAGGTGATCCTATTTCAATACAACGTGATCATCTACGCCCCGGAAAAAAAACTAACTACGCTTGGCGTCACACTGCCGGGGGTTACCTACAGGCCGCTGGCCAAGAACGGCAAGGGCACCTGGTTAGAACTGTGGGCCGGGACGCTCTTTGCCTGGACCGACAACTACCACTCGACAAACAGCTTTGAGACTCGTCCCGTTGTGGGCGTCAGGACGTACGTGCCGAACCTAAAGAAAGTGAACGTCATCAACTTTGGGCGGTACGAGTACAGGGCTTTTAAAGAGGGCGACAAAAAGACATCCCAGCCGCGATTTCGCGACCGCGTCTCACTGGAGGTCCCGCTGGCAAAGGGTGACAAGAGGTGGGCGGCTAAAACGTACTATACGGCCGTTGACGTAGAACCGTTCTGGCGGCTCGATGACAGTTTCATGGAAAAGGTCAGGTTGCGTGGCACGTTGGGTTACATAGTCAAAAAAAGATTGGCTGTTGAGTTCATTTACCACGCCGAGTGGGCGGGCTCAAAAGGCGCGCCTAAACAATTCGTCGGCAACATCTGGCGTGTGAGTATCAAGTTCCTGTTCCCGAGAGGGAAAGGCATTTTCCCCAGGATCGATATTGACGATTAGGGACTCACCCGGAAACCGTCATGCCGATCCCATCGCAGACACTCGACATTGGACGTGACATTCAACGAGCCGCGGGCAGCGGTCAGAATTAACATTGGTGGCACGGCCACTGTGGGCCGTGCGGGCAGCAAATGTCTAAAAGAAAACCGTGGTTGGAGGTGCAGAAATCGCAGACAACGTAGAACTAAAACTGGCCGATAGGCTCGCGGTTGAACGAACAGTGCTGGCCGCGGACCGAAGTATGCTGGCCGGGGTGCGAACCTCTTTAAATTTTATTGGCTTTGGATTCGCAATTTACCAGGTGCTGCGGTACTTGCAGGAGAATTCTTCGGTGACATTCATGCGACCTCAGACACCGAGGAATTTCGGTATGTTCATGTTTCTGGCGGGAACCGCTCCGTTGGTGGTCATGATGATTCAGTACTACCGAACACTGGAGCGAATAGGCACGAAATTAAATGTACTTAGTAACCCTTATTTCCAAATGGCCCTTGCAGCTGCTTTGCTTGGAACCGTTCTCCTGACCACGTTCACGGTGAATATTCTTCTGCGCTGAACGTTTTGCAGTATACGGCCAAGCAGACCGTCAGAATGTCGGCCGCACTTTTTCAGGTTTTTGCCGCTACATGGGCCACTTCAGCAGCTTCGTTTTGTAACCCTGCCGGATCCGAGTCTGGACTCTCGGTGACCCACCCCATGAAGATTTGATGCCCCAGCGCGAACAACGTCGCGCCGACAAACATTCCTACGATCCCGCCGCTCGCCATGCCGCCTAACGCGCCAAGCAACATCACCGGCATTGGTACGTCGACGCCGCGACCCAGCATTAGTGGCTTCAAAACGTTGTCCGCGAGGCCAACCACCAGCAGGATGATCGTATGTGTGATCGCCGCCGTGGTGCTGTATTGACCGCTCGACCAGATGTAAATGATGGCCGGAAGCGTGACAATCACGGCGGGCAATTGTGCAATAGCCAGCACGAGAACAATAACCGCCAAAACGCCTGCCGCCGGTACGCCGGCGAGCAGCAGCGCCAAGCCGACGAGTACCGCCTGCATGAAAGCGACACCGATAACCCCTAACGCGACCGCGCGGATGGTTGAGGTGGTGAGTTTGAAGAAGGCCTCGCCTCTGGTGGGGCCGGCAACACGAATAAAGATCCCTCGACTGGTGCCCGCAGCTGGTTCGCCGTATGCCATCAGAATGCCGGCGACGATAAATGAGGCCAGGAACAACAACAGGGTCTTGGCAAGGCCGGCGACCATAGCGAGTGCTTTCCCGGCCAGGTCGCCAATCTTCGGCTGCATGCTCTGCACAAACGCCGGCAGGTCACTATGAGCTTTCGACCAGCCCCCGTAGATCTTCTTGCCGACCAGCGGCCATTTCTGAACGCTTTCTCGCGGCGGAGGAATTTGCAGGGTGTTTTGCTGCACGGCGCCGATGAAATTCCGAGTGGTGTCGGCAAACGAATTCACCAGCCACGCCACCGGAATGACGATCAACAACAGGCCGATGATTATCACAAATGTCGAGGCGAGCCATTGCTTCCTGCCGAGCCTCGCGGCGAGCCGTTGATGCAGCGGATACAACGTGACCGCCAGGATGATTGACCAGACCGCCAGCGACAGGAATGGTGAAAAAATCTGGTAACACAGCACCGCCAGTGCGCCAATCAACGTAATTCGAATCAACACATCCATCAGAGGGGTGGATGCCCTCGTCTCAGGGGGTTCCGTCGCGGCCGATGTTACAGACGCCACTCTTCGCACAGCTTCCATTTTGGTTCACCCTTCCGCAAGAATAAATTAGACCCGGGCACCGCCTCAGGAGGTCGTCGTGCAGTGCTTACTATGGCATTCTGAATGATATGGCCGTGCGGGGGGCTGATAACCTGTCAGAAATGACAGCGTGAAGTTACTTCTATTCCGAGCAACCAAACTTTGCTCAATCGAGTGATCATCTAGTGATCTTCATTGATGAGTTGCACCTTGCCGGTATGCGATATCCCACCGAAGTCGACTTTGACGATCGCCGAGAGGAACTCGAACTCTTTGCCTTCGATCAGTGGCACATTCGGTACTCTTTTCGTATCTACGCAGACTGTCTGCTGCGTTCCACGGCAACTCTCAACAGAGCCGCTTGAATCACGCTGTAGAAACCATGCTAGAACTTGAAGCCCACGCCCACGATCGGCCCACGTTGGTTCGTGTCGTAAAGAAAATTGTTCCTGTCATAGTTGACGTCCAGGACGCGATAACCACCCACCAGGGCAACCTTTTCAGTGATGTTGTAGCCAAGGCCCCCGAACAACTGGTAAGTGAACTTTGACCCGCCTCCGCCCACATCAAATCTGCCGAGGAAGAAAACTTTCTCTGACAGAGCCGCTTTGCCGCGCAGTCCGACAACCCCATCCACCCAGCTTCGGCTATCCCTAATCTGGACTGCCGGCAGGACTCCGGCGTTAAAGGTGAGATCGGTACTGATGTGCCAGATGCGCGTGCCGCCCAACACTTGAACAAACGAGCCTTTATCCGGGTCGTTGTAAATCTTGTATCCCGCTTCGGGAGTAAAAACGAACGTCTTGATCTTTGCGTTGGCGCTTGAGAACAGTGGACCCGGCGTGGCTCGATCATCGTCGAGACTTACGAATTCCAAGTCTGTTTGCATCGCCCATTTGCCTTTGTGAGCCTCAAACACTCCCATGAAGGCGAACTTCAATGCATGAAAGATGTCGCCGAAACTCTCATCAACATGGATCGTGCGGTTTGGACCTCCAGTAGTGCCGTGCAGGCCGGCCATCCAGAAATACGGACTAAACACAAAGTGCCACTTGTCGTCGGAGGTTGGTTGGGGGCGCGGCGCGCTTCCGGTTTCCCTCCGCGCTTCCTTAGTGGTGCTCGGCGCACTCGCGCCGCGCGTAACATTTGGGTTCGTCTCAATGCTGGCATCTGCGGTCTTGTCCGGCAGCGCGGTGGTCTCAGCTGAAGCAGTGGATGATTTCACTGCTTCCACTTTCTTCGGCTCATTTGTCGATTCGGCTCTTAGAATCGTACTTGTTGGATAGCTGCCGGTAGCAGTTTGCGTCTGCGCCGAAACTCTAATCGCGCTGGACGCGGCTAGGATGAAGAGCACGCCGAGCGCGGTCTGCAATTTTGGAAGGAATAGCATTAGCTTTGTTTTCCTTTCGGTAAGAGCTGTCTGTCGCCCACTTCTTCGGCTCGAAGCAGCATGAATCGAATCTCAGTTAGGGATGACCGATGACATACACCGTGCTGCCACCGTATATTTGCGGCTTGTAATAAACGCCGCCGACCGTGTAGTAGCGCACACCGGAAACTGTGACGGCCCGATAACCACCGGGCAGCGTGGCTACCATTAACCGACACCCACATCCTCCGGCGCAGCGTGTAAATCAAATCACCCTGGAGCGACATGATTGGTTTCTGTTCACGCCTTGAGCCGCCGAAAAAATTCCGGTTGGGGGGTGAACATCCACAACCCACCAGCAAAATCCATTGTCCAACGTCCCTTCGGTTTCGATAATCCGAGTTCCGGCTTAAAGGCCCAACGGTTCGAGCCCAGCGTAACCAGGCGGCGAGGATCGGCGATGTGTGCAGAGCGGGTCATCAACTGATAAATTTCACTCGACCAGATTCGATTTCGTAGATCGCGCCGACGATTTTGACTCGGCCTTCAGCCCGGCGTCTCTGACCTTCGGGCGTTTCGGAAATCTGTTTCACAGTCCAACGGACATTGCTTTCGACCGCCTCTGTCAGTCGCGTTGATTGCGAAAGGCTTCGATCAAGCGGTGGCAGCGCGGGCAGGATCTTCTCGACCAGCAATTGAATCCGCGAGAGTTGTAATTCGCCATCGTCTCTCGTTTTCAGCGCCGCACTGACCGCGCCGCATCCCTCATGGCCGAGCACGACGAACAGCAGCGTGTTGAGATGTGCGCCCGCGTACTGCAAACTGCCGGCGATTTCCGGAGAAAAGACATTGCCCGCGACGCGGATCACGAACAAGTCGCCGAGTCCTGCATCAAAAATCATTTCCGGCGGCACGCGTGAATCGCTGCAACCGAGAATCGTTGCGAACGGACGCTGACCCACCACCATTTCGCGCAGCGACTCTTTTTCCAGGCCGGCAAAGCTCATTTCGCCGGAGACAAACCTTTCATTTCCAGCAATCAATCGACGCAGCGCTTCGTCTGCCGGGATATTTGACAGGTCAACCATCGTTGTCGGTTTACTCAGTCGACTGCTTCGTTCTATTTCCGCGCGGTGGCTGTGATTTCAATACGTCCCGGTCCCAGCAGCCCGGCGACTACCACAGTTGTCCGAGTCGGCCGTGGGTCCTGAAAATAAGATCGATACACGGAGTTCATCCGCTGAAAGGTCGCTTTATCGGTCAGGTAAACCTGTACGCTCACCACATCGGCGGGCGACATGCCGGCGGATTTCAACACCGAGCCGATGTTGTCGAAGCTCTGTTTCACTTCGGCCTCAAAGTCATCCGGTATTTTTCCATTTGCATCTTCACCTCCCATGCCGGAAATGTAGAGTGTTCCATCCACGAGGATTCCGTGACTCCAATTTCCCGACGGCGTGGCTCCCGTCGGCAGAATGATTTTCTTTTTGGTCTGCAAGGTTGGAGCGGACAAGGAGATGACCAGGATTAGAATAGAGAGAATTAATTTAGGCATTGAGACTTCCTTTCGATTGGCGTAATCGTGAAATCGTCAGTCGGTTTTGAATGCGGGCATTCAAGCTCTGACAACGACGCCGGCCAAGACAATTAAAGGTTTGCTTCGTTGATCTTCATAACCTTCTTCCTCAGAAATCCCGCTAACCGTATCGAGGCTATCGTCCGGCAACTTGATTGCTACCTAGTAGTTCTTACAGGAAGGTGAGATTAGAAAAACGCCTGGACATCGTCGGTGTCGGCACGGAGCTACTCAGCTTTTCTTAAGACGGCGTGCCTCACACACGAACAGTCAGTCAAACACTTTGCAAAGACCACCATCCTCAGCGAGATTGCGCCCGGCAAACCTGTAAGAAATACTAGTGTTGAGGACGCTCTCGCGCCCCTATCAGGACTTCTTTGCGTTCTGGAAAGATGCGCCGACAACGACATTCGGCGTTGGATGAGTGCTGTTGGCCACTGCTCATTCTCCTGTCCTATTCGATTGCGCGGGCATTCACGAGTCGTGCTACCCGGGTAAGGGATGAAGAGACCGGTCTGACTGAAGTAATTCAAGCGGTCTTTTTTCTTAGCGCTCCCCTTTGGAGAAATGTGGATCTCAAAGTTCAGCAGCAACAGAAAATGCAGAGACCGCTGAGACGCAGGCATGATCTACTGGCTCATTCTCAGGCCCCGATCAGAAACAAACTAGCGCGATTTTTTATGGCAAGAGAGTTGGTGTAACCATGGTGCGGGTAGGTGTTGATGTGTAGCCAGATGGATTGATTCTTTACGACCGCTAAGCGCAGTAAGGGCTGGCTAATATCGTTTCATCAGGTTACGTGGTGGCGTCCCAACTTGCTAACAGATTCGTTTTGGGCGTGATTTCAACACAACCGCGAACCCTAGAACTCGAGGAGTGCCCATACCGCTGGCGCAAGTAGTTGGAAATCATTTAAAATGTCGCCCACACGCGGAGTTTGGAAGCTAACATCATCGTTCAAGGTCCGCGTTACCCATTGAAGTGCAATGGTCGGAAGCCCGCTTGGCTCAGTAATTGGGGCGACGCTCGTAAGCGGTCGCCTTTTCTTATGCTTACGGGCACCTCCAAAATCCGTTGGGCACTTATTGGCCTTTTCTATCAGTCGTCTCATAACCGACTTGCGTTATATACGCAAAGTGAAAATTCGACGACAAGCATCGGTTTGACTTCAACTAGCTCGTAGCGCAATCACGCCCGGTGGCCCGAGTGGTCTTCGCGTTGGAGATTTTCTTTTTTCCTCCATCGAAGACTGCATCAGCCCCGCCGTGCTAGTTTAGCCCGCCGCCAAAGGCGACTGCCGACGTTGGCCGCCGGGACGGCTCAGGATCCGCATTACTTCTCTGGCGACGCGATCAGCCCTCGCGTTCAGACGCATCGCCTGGGTTACTAACGGTAAGCTTGGCTTGAATATGATTGGTCGTAAGCAGACGATTGTGGGAGGAGTTGCCGAGCGTCTGTTGCAATCGATACCCCGGCCCTCGTGGATGCGTGGAAGCCGCTGCCGTCCTGGCAACCGATCGACTCGTGCTGTTTGAACTGCGACGTTGAGTGGCGATCTTCAATCCCATACTCACGCAACCTTCTTGACACTCGAATTTGTAAGGATCACTCGACGCAATTTTACACCCGATTGGTTTAGACGACACACACCCACTTCAATCCCCAGGAACATCGCCCCGGTTATGACGCTTAGCGATGATAGACAACTACAAGTCAGAATTTTGTTGGCGGCTAATGCGCCGCCGGCGACACCGCGTCAGTTGACTGAATCATCATTTCCTTCCCTCGATGTCATATTCCTGACCTCCGGGATGGCGGGTCAGAATGCCCTCGCAAACTCTACACGCGATCCAGGTGCCGTCTTGGTCGCGCATCTGATTCTGGTTGTTTAATTCGCGGTGCGCCTGCTGATGTTTGTCAGTGCGGAGTGCGCACAAGTTATCTGTACTTTCTGCGCCACCAAGGAAGAGAGGATGCGCGTGGTGCGCGTCATACAGAGCGTTGGGATCGTCGTCGTCCTTGAAGCAGGGCTTTGGCACCCTGGCATCTTTCGCGCCTGCTCTATGGCGTATCAATTCGCGGCGGATTTCCTGCTGGAATTCGCGCTGCGGGTAGCTGCGCGCATCCGGTTGGAAATAAGGGTCGCCTGAAGGCGTGCGGACCAGCTCATCACCTCCGGATGGCAGCGGCATGATTGTTGGCCACAGAATCGGCAATGGTAAGTAGCAGGAGTCATCCTTATCCCGGCATCTCTTACGCTTTCTATCCTTGTCCGCGTCCGGCTCAGTCTGCGGCGTGGGAACCACATCAGTGGTTGGGGTCGTCTTCGGCGTTGGCTTCGGCGCAGTTGTTGGCTTCGGTGTAGGCGTTGGGGTCGGCGCGGGCGTGGGCTTCGGTGTAGGCGTTGGCGTTGGCTCCGGTGTCGGCGTTGGCTTCGGTGTAGGCGTTGGGGTCGGCGCGGGCGTTGGCTTCGGTGTAGGCGTTGGCGTTGGCTCCGGTGTCGGCGTGGGCCTCGGTGTCGGCGTTGGCCTCGGTGTTGGCCTCGGCACTGGCCGTGGCGAAGGCATCGGCGGAGGCGGGGATGGTCTTGGCCGGGTGGGCGTGACGGGCTGTGGCTCCATGGTGATGGGTCTGGGCTTCACCTCCTCAGCCTTTTCCAATTTATCTGCAATCCTCGTAATCCATTTCCACAATAAATATAAGAGGGCTGCCAATGCCGCAGCCGTGACAACAATGATGAGTGCTCCGTATACGCTCCCCGCAAGGGCAGCCATCGCCGCCGCAAATGCTGCCAATGCCTCAGCCCCGAAGACTATCACTTCCGCAGAAAAACGCTGCGCTCTCCCCCAGGGCAGATACGGCACTAGTCCTTCCAAATACCGGGGCAGCAATCCGCGAATCGATGCCACGGCGATGTTAATCTCCAGCACATCCTCGGGTGGCAGTTTGACTTCTTTCTTCCCTCGAAGCACATCAGCAATTACTTCAAGCCGATGTTTAAGCTTTTTCCCACTGTCTTCGACTTCGCGTCCAATCATGCCACCTATAATTTCGCCGGTACCGCCGCCGATTACGACACCTCCTATTACATCACCTATTATTTCGCCTGGTGAAAAGTCGCCTAGTTGCCTTTGAATCGCAGGGGCAGGCAAGCGGTTATCCACTGCGGGTGATCCACTCCTATCTTGTGAAGCGCCCTGTTGGATAACGTGAGTAAGCTCATGCGAGATAAGTTTTTTTCCTGCCGCGTGTTCTGGCTGGTACTGCCCTTCGCCAAAGTAAATATGCTTCCCAATGGTGAAAGCGCGAGCAGTCATGTCGTGTGCTGTCTGCGCAGCACTTGCATCGGTATGCACCCTCACCCCGGAAAAGTCGTGAACAAAGCGCGTCTCAAAAAAAGCCCGGGCCGTTTCAGGTAAGGGCCGGCCTCCGCTTCTGATGTTGTCGATGTGCGACTCGAACCCGCTGCTCACTTCCGGCGCAGCCAACGCGTTTGCCGTTTTGGCCTGAACGATTTTCTTTTCTTCGTCAGGCATCGGTTGCGGCTTGAGATTCTCTTCGCACTTCGAGCATTTTCGCTGAATACTCGGGGGAGTACGTTGAACGGCCAGACCGGGCTGCGGCTCCGGCATGCGCATGACTTGATCTGCGACGCGATCCGCTTCGTGTTCGGATGCATCGCCGGGATTGCTGATGGTAAGTTTTGCCTGGATATGATTAGTCGTAAGCAGACGACTCGTGGCGGAGTTACCGATAGTCCTTTGAAGATGATAGCCAGTCGGGCGGACTCGAGTTGAGGCCGTCCGTGCAGTCGACCGGTTGAGTCTATTTGTGCTGCGTTGTTGAGTAGCGATCTTGAAGCTCATGATTAATTGACCCTTCTAGACGCGCCCGACCCTTTGAGAACCACCGAGGCATTCTACCCCTGATTGATCAGCAACGCAGTCGCATTGAGGTGGCCCTGCCAGAATCACTTGCAGCCGTCATAGTCAACCATCTCGTAGAACGGATCCCAATGGTCCGATTCATCGTTCGCCTTCTTCTCGCGCGCCGCTGCCTCGTCGTCGAAAATCCTCCGCGCTTCGTCGTCAAGATCGCTCTTCGCCCCATCTTTTCCACAGCCGAGGCCCTCGACCGAATGTTTGGTCGTGCCGCTGTAAGTCTCGTAACCGTCCTTGTGCTTCTGTTCGTGCGGGCCCAACACATTCTTGAAGAAGGCGGTGACACGGTCTTGCTTACACTTCGAGAGGCCCTTCGGCATAGGCGGCATAGTGATCTTCACCGTGACCTTGTACGTAATTTCCAGTGTCCCCGTCGCTTTCATACACAACTGGCTCGTAGCGCAATCACATCCGGTGGCCCGAGTAGTCTTCACGTTGGAGATCTTCTTTTTTCCTCCATCGAAGACTGCATCAGCCCGGCCGTGTAGGTTTGGTCCCCCGCCAAAGGCGACTGCGGAAGTTGGCCCCTTGGACTGTTCGCTCATCCGCATCACCTCACCGGCCGCGCGGTTGGCTTCGTGTTGAACCGGATCCCCGGGCGTCTTGCTTCGTAGCTTCCCTTGAAAACGATTCGTCGCTAGGAGGCGACTCGTCGCCGAGTTGCCGATAGCAGTTTGAAGGTCAAATCCCGGCGGTCGGGATCGTGTTGAGGACGTCCTCCTCGCGCTCGTTGGACTTGTACGATTTGAGCTATGTCGTTGAGAGGCGGTCTTGAAACCCATGATGACACAAGTTCTTTTGTTGGATCCAAGTTCCGATGTTGCTCTAAGAGCACCTCGTTGCTCGTAGGAAAGAAGCCGATCCACCAGCCCTCGGAGTTGCTTGACCTTCTCTAGTGAATACAAGTGAATCACTCGCGGGTCGAGCCATTCGGTCCCTCTCGCCTGACCAGATCTCTTGGGTAAAAGATGTTGTCGGCAAAGGCGCTGTCGTCAATTTTGAGCATCTTCACAAACGCGGCTAGTTCGAAGCACCAGTAGCCAAAGAAGCCCGCGTCCTCTCCAAGATGGGAATCGTGCCAATAAGTTCGTTTCATTCCCTTGTAGTAGTTTTTGAGAAATTTATTTATCAAGCTTGCCTGCTGTTCGCCGCGACCATCGAGTGCTTCCAGGAGTGGCTGATAAGGATTGGGATACATCAGCGTTAAAGCCTGCGGCCGACCAAGCAGGCGCTGAGCGACAAGGCGATCAAATAGCGCATCACGTCGTTCGTTGTTTACTTCGTGCAGCAACGCATTGAAGTGCGAATCGTCAACATCCAGGAGTATGGCGAGCGCGACAAGCCACAGCGCTATAACATAAGCATCAATCTCTTCGAACTTGAGAGGCGTGTGTTCCTCAACCGAATGGTACGCCGCCAGCGCGGAAATGATTTTGGGGAAATCCTGAGCTAAGGCAGATATTGTTTCACCTTGAGAGTACCGCGTGATTAACAGTTCAAGACGCTTCCGAAACACCGTATCGAGAAGCCGCCTACGGTGCTCGGGTGTCGTCTCAGGATCGGCGATAGCTGCTTCAAACTTTTCGATCCACTCCTGCCTTGATTGAGCTTTGCCATCAAAATACGACTGCTCTTTGAATGTCTCACGTTTCGACAATAGCTGTGGGGACATTTACAGATCCTTCTCCCGTATCGGCGTGACAAATCCTCACTCCCATCTTACCAAGTGATCTTCTTAGATGTTACCTTGCCTGCGGCGTCAACCCGCAATTCCCATCGTTCGTAACCTTCGACACGTATCTTATTCGCCATTTCCTCACCAACAGCATGATCCAAACGAGCATCCGTCCAAGGTTCGCTCAGTTGTTTGCCGCTGGCGGTCTTCCCATATCCCGATTCACCGTACTTGGCCTCCCCTACTACCCACTTCGGCGGAGGATTGGTTTTTTCGTAAACGCCATCTATGCCCTGTGGTTTCGCTTTGCCGCCACCAGGCCCTGGCATGTCGTGCGACCCGCGCTTGATAAACCCCTTCTCTGCCATGTAGGCGTCGGCCTGTTGTTCACCGAATTTTCCTTTTTGGAGGTTCGTCAGCTCGCCTTCGAGAGGCTCGGTCGGAGTGACCTTAGTCTCAACGTTTTTAAAGGTCTTGGTCTCAGGGTCGTAGACCCTCTCGGGCAATTTGGGACCTTCCGCGCGAAGAGGGTTGCGGCGATAGGCCGGCTTTCCATTGACTTCTGCCCAATGGTAGCCGGGTTCGGCCTCGGGATAGCCCAACTTCCTTGCCAGGGAAGAACCTTTTGTTTCCTCCTTTGCCAAAGCCGACATCTGCCCTAACGCTTCCTTCTCTGCCGCCTCTTTGGTTGCGGTCGTTTCCGCGCCAGACAGCGCTCTCTTGGCAGCTGTATCCGTCAGTTCTTGTTTGAGTCCTTTCTCGGCAGCTGCAAGAGCTTTAGCACCTTGCTTTGCGCCCGTCAGCATGGCTTTGGCCCCGTAAAGATCCAGGAACACGCCTACTGTTTGGACGAGCGCGTCCACCAACTGCGCATTAACTTCTCCCTTGGAAATTAGCGTCAACTCTTCTTTGACCTTGGCGTCTCCCACAGTTGACATATCCAAGTATTTCTCCCAACTGATCCCAGCCTGTGCCGCACCGATACCGATACCGAAACCAACCAGGAAGGCCGCGCTGGCACCCCCGGTAAATGGGGCAGCAATTAACGCCGCCGCTGCCACCGCGGTCAACCCCAGGTTTGCCCAGAACTCCTCGGACGCATGACCCTCGATGTCATCATTGGCGATGTCCTGGTAGTAGGATTGATTCCAGGGATATCTGGGTATGTAGGTGATTTTGGGAGAACCACTGAATAGCTGGTTTTGGATTATCTTCAAGTCGTAGTACGTAATGTCCGCGGTCGCAATCTTCGTGTCCGCCTCATCGATCTTCTCACCAGTCTTTTGCAGTGTCTCCAGAATGACCGCCTGAGCTTTAGCCGCATCACCCGCTTCGGACAGCTTCTCAAGCTTGTCTTGTTGGATCAGGAGGTAGATGGAAGGATAATGACTAGCGAAAGCGGAAATGAGGGCGCTGGTGCGGTCATACTGGACTTTTACTTCCGTCCATTTTGGCCATGCCGGGGATTCGGTCCCCTCAGGCTCCATCATGGGTTTGCGCTCGGGATTGAACGTACTTGGATGTTTGCAATCGCCAGCCATGCAATCGCTCATCTTGTAGTAGCCGACGTTAATCCGTTTCAGTTCCTCCAGGTAATTCTTGAGTTTCACTACACCTGGCACCATAGACTGAACTTCAGCCAAATAGTCCTTGCGGGTTGGCGTGATGCTTTTTCCACCTTCGAGATCTATCCCGTAACGATTTGCCTCAGCAAAGAGCTCTTTCTTGTTTACTGCCAGGTATGCCCTGGCTAAACCTGTCACGTCGTTGCTGAAGGAATCTGTTATTGGCTTTACGTGAGCGACCAGTTGATCGCTCTCCCAGAGCGACTTTTTCCAGAGGTCTCGGTTTTCTTCCGCCACCTTTGGCAGCCCTGGTTCGAAGCTGATCCAAAGATTGGCAATCGCGCCTTCCTCCTCGTCAGTGACGATGCCGGTTACCATAAACCCCACAAATTTTATGCGGAGCCAACCTGGTATGCTCGCAATATTTCCTGTGAGAGTTATCTCATAGGCAACATCATCCTGGTCGCTATCGGGAAGCAGATTGAAAACCTGGTTAACAAAAGTACTTTGAGCCGGTAGCCGTGTTGCCAAATCCTCTCCGAGTTTCTTTTCGTCCAAGTCACCCAGGAAGTTTGTATAACTAGCGATAAGCTCTGCCGGTGTCTTTGCCGGAACAGCCTCGGCCTCATCACGTTGTATTAAAGCTGCGCTGCCAGCGTTCGGCCTGGGCGGGCCGAGACTTGACGGGTGCGCCACGTTGTTAGGCAGTTGCTGCACGAAAGTTTTTGCGGTTTCAGAAGCAGCCTGTTTATAAGGATCTGAAGGATCACTGATGGATAAGCCTGCACTTATCGCTGGTCTGGAAACCGGCAGCGCATTTTGTTGCACGACGTGAGTTAGCTCGTGGGCGAGAATGTGCTTTCCCTTTTCGGTCGTAGGTGGGTATTCGCCCGCGTTAAAGTAAATGTGCTCCTGGTGGGTAAAGGCCCGGGCGTTTATTTCCCGGTTCATCTGAATAGCCGGGCTATCGGCGTGTACCCGCACATTGCTGAAATCGCGGCCGAACCTGTTTTCGAAAAACTTCCGCGTCGGTTCCGGCAGCCGTTCGCCACCGCCGCTCGTGCTGCCAATGCGCGATTCGACTTTTGCTACGCCAGCATCTGTTCCTCCGCCGCCTTCCTTTGTCTGGATATGTTCTTCTTCCTCACAACTCGTACAGCCTTCCGCTCCTTTTCCTTTCAGCTTGCGCTGCAGGTGGCCCTCATCATCGGCCGGTTTTACCTGCGCGGCTTTGTCTTCTGGCGGCGATTTGCGGTCTGGTTCAATTAACGGCTCACGCTGCAACTCTTTCTGGCCCTGCGAGTATTCACGCTGAGCGATCGGTATGAGCGAGATCTGTGGGGACGAAGTTTCAGCACTCATCGAGCGACGAGACGGCATGCCCATGACTTGATCGGCAATGCGGTCGGCTTCGAGTTCATATTCGTCGCCGCGGTGGCTGACTGTGAGTTTCGGCTGGATCGAATGAGGGCGCGCTGATTCAAGTTGGGGGAGTTCAGTCGAGTTGCCAGACTCGCGCTTCCTCGATAAAAGTTTTTCGTCGTTGGATTCGGGTTGCGCTTTGTGTTGCAGCTCATCCTCACAGTGTTCACAGGTGCGGTTGATGTGCGTCGCGTCGGCGACGGACGGGGATTCCAACTTTGCTTGCAGAAATCCGACTTCTTCCTCTTCCGGAAGAGTATCTTTTGCAAATTCGGGTTTGCGCTGCAGCTCGTCTTCACATTCGGTACACATCCGCTGGATCTGCACCGGTGAGCGTTGCAGTGCTGAACCCGATGCGGGTTCCGGCATCCGCATCACCTGATCGGCGACGCGATCGGCTTCGCGTTCGGACTCGTCTTCAGGATGGCTGACGGTTAGTTTGGGTTGGATGTGGCCGGACTTGAACAGCCGCGCCGTCGCTGCATTGCCGATTGCCTGTTGAAGGCGATGGCCTGGCGAACGCGACGAAAGCGAGGATGTCGACATTTTGCCAGTCGGCGCCAGGACACGCTCTGCGCTACGTTGTTGAGGGGCGGCCTTCATCTCATAACGACCTAACCTTCATGATCGTTGGTTCGTGAGAATCACTTAAACCAATCAGTGAATTCAGCACCCCCCACCTTCGAGGGGATACGTCGAGGATCGGTGTCTCTCGACTCGCCTTCACCGTCAGCGGCGGAGGCTGCCCGTCTGCGCCGTCCGGTGCGCGCGTCGTCAGGGACCAATCCGGGTTGTGCTCCTGACTGCAGGCGGCGTCTCGAACTTTAAGGGCTTCGAACGGGACTCTTTTAGTGCTTCATCCTCCTGAGGCTTTTTCTCGGCTGCTTCCGCCATCATCTGTTTACCATGTAACCAAGCATTCACTTGCGAGATGATGCTCTCACTCCTGGACATCCGCTTCTCGACGGGCTTCTGCAACACGATCAGCAGTTCGAGAACAGATGTCGCCAGCGCGATCCACCCGATGAAGCTGACCGCCTCGAGTGCTATCTCTGCTGTGACTATCAATCCTTCCGCCGCGCTCCATCTGGCGGCACACCAAATCCGTCCCTTCTTGATCGCCTCATCGCTAAGTTTATCTTTCATATAATCGAGGCCTTCAGACTGTACATAGTTACTAAGCTCCTCAACTGTTTCTTTCCTCGTGCTCTCTTCTTTGGGAGGGGGACCCGGCACCCACTTCCAATCCGCAACGTTCTTACCCTTTCCGGTTTTTGTGATGTCCATCACGCTGAGAATCGCTTCGTACGCCTCGTTATGGCTCGGTTTCACGCGAAGATCGAGGTCTCTGAGACCGTGGGGAGTCCAAATATTCGTGGCCGGACTAAAAGTCTTGAGGTACGCATCCGCGAGAGCGTGGGCGGCGGCTCCGTTAGCTTCTTCCATCAGATCATGCTTTTCGAGCAAGTTATGGAATGCCTGCTGGTCAATCTGCATAATTATGTTTCCGGGCGGCTGCGTTGCCACAGTCGTTTTGCTGGGCTGTGTCGCCTGCGTTTTCTTGTGCGCTCCCTGCCTCTGCACAGGTTGGTCGGCGCTGCGCCTCATCACCTCAGCTCCGGCTGCATTCGTGTGGTGGTTTCCGGCGCGTTCAGCCATCTGGTCAAGGAGTGGGCCGGCCTGTTTTCCATTCACTACTCGGTCGGCCACGGCATCTGCCTGCCGCTCATACGCGTCGCCGCCTTGTCCCAGTCCGCCGGACAACTGCACGCCGCCACGCTGCTGCACCACATGCGCTGCTTCGTGCGCCGCTGTGTGCAGGTCAGGAGTGCCGACGAACGCGACATGGTTGCCTATGGTGTAACCCACTGCGTCTAACGCGCGGTTGGAGGCGGTGGCCTGCGGGCCAGTGTGCGCCTCCACTCTGGAGACATCATGGTTGCCGAAGGACCGTTGGATGGCATCGAGATGTGGCAAGAATGTCGCTGGTCCAGCGACCCCTTTTGTTGCTACCTCGCGCAAATCGGGTTTCCGCTGCACTTCTTCTTCGAAGGCATCGCAGGCGCGCCCGATCGCCGGCTGGGTATGCAAGACTGTCGAACTCGATTGCGGATCGGGCATCCGCATCACTTGATCGGCGACGCGGTCGGCTTCGCGTTCGGATTCGCCCTGCGGGTGGCTGACGGTGAGCTTTGGTTGGATGGTCCGCGATGGCGGACGCGCGCGCGGTTGCAGCAGACGGTGGATGGCACGATTTCCGACACTTCGCTGGAGACGGGAAATCGACGATTTCTCACAGCACGCGTCGACCTGCGACCCACGATGGAGGGGCGAACGCTGCGGGTCCGCGCGCTGCCGGTGTGCGGTTTGCCGAGTCGCGACGGGTACACCCATTGAGCATTTACCTCATGTGACCGAGGGTTTGGGCGTCGGCGGTGTTCTTTTCTTCGAACTGAGTCTCGTTCTGAGTGCGGCCGTGCGGGGCGGCGTCGGTTTCACCGGTTTGTTCGGGTCCGTCACCAACTTCTCCAGTTCGGTGAGTTCGTCTTTGTAAGCCAGATGGTTCACGCCCGCGGCCATAAGGTTCGCAGTCGGGTGATCTCCCAGACTCGAGTGCACTTCACCCAATTCATGGGACATGTCTTTCGGTCTCAGCCGGGAGAAGAGCCAATTCAATAAGCGCGGGCTTATCACATAACGCCGGCAGTCACATTCAGTCTTTCTCTCCACGGTTTTCTTTTCACAATTGATGGTGAGCACGGCAAGACCAACGGCGCTTTCGCAGCAACCGCAATCCTCGCAAGGCAAGGGTAAGTCAATACAATCTTTGGCTTCGGGCGGCGGCATAGGGCCTTGATTCTTGGGCATGTCATCGCGTGGCGGGTTCAGAGGAGGTTGCACTCGGTACGCAGCAGCCATCTCCTTATGCTCACCCGCCTCACGCAGGATTGTTAGCAAGTCGCGCTCATCCTGATCCTTGCGAGGGCAGGGGCACTTGTCCCAAAGCTCGATGCAGAAGCCTTCCTGAACTTTTGAGGCGCTGCATTTGGACTTCCCGCCGGCCGGTTCGCAATCGGTGTCCGGCGTCAACACTGGTTCAGGATCAGTTTCCCTTTCCATGTAACGCAGCACCAAATATTTCTTGATTCCATAATCGTTTCCCGCGGGCGGTGGTTGGCGCGGTGGACAGTCTGACCCGAACTCTTTCTCGCATTCTTTGGAGAGATCCAGCGTAATGCATTTGCACACTTCGATAAGGTTGCCGCAACAGTCAATCGCCACGCCTGGATTGATCTTGACGCACAGATCTTTAATCTCGACCGTCAGGCCGCAGACAATGCCTGAGCCCCAAAGGTGTCGATTGACACGCTTGAGCGCTTCGCGGTGATAGTCCTGTTCCGCACGGAGATGCTCGTCGGTCAACAGCATGCCGTGGAAGAACCGCGGTCGAGTAGCCGTCTCGTAGTAGCACAGGGTGGTTTCGCATTCAGTGTTGGTCTTATTGATCATGAGCTTGCCTCTTCTTTTTTTTTGTCGCCGCCGGCTCTTACCAGATCGATCGAATATCACGGGCCCACGGTGAAGTAAGTTATGAATTCTCCTCCCGCAACGCCGTTGCCGGTTGGGAAGTTGCCGATCAGTTCCGCGTCCAGAGCGCGACCCTCCTTATTGAGGATCATGCTACCGTGCAGCACGAGTTCGACCTCGGCTGCCTTTTTGAGTTTCCGGCACGACGTGCGCAGCTCGTGCTCGATGCAATTGGAGTCGAAGTAATACAGCGCGGTGTAGCTGTCGTACTCGATACGCTCCACTGGAATCAGGTACTGCACCGGGCAGGTACCGTCGCCGATCGAGATAAAGACCGACAGGCGAAGGCTTCTCAGGTTTTTCACTGTGTGAGGGCTCATCTCCTGATCGAACGTGACTTCGAGGTGTTCATGGAGCAGATGGAGAAACCTATCGACGTCGTAGTGAGAGTCTGTCCAGCTGATTTTTTTGATGTGCGCCAATCTGGGATGAAAACAACGGATCAGGCCTGCGAGCGCGTCGTTTGTGTACACAACCCTGCGATACTTCCAGTAGTCTTCATCCAACTGTACTTGAGGTCCTTGTCCCGCTGTGATCTTCAACGTTCCGGTCGCCAGCAAGACACATTCGCATTCCTTGCACTTGTGACATGCGTGCGATCGTTCAACCAGTACTTTGTGGATTGACGCGGCGTGTTCGACGTCCTCGTAGGGACAGCAGTCGTCGTTATGATCTACCGGGCAAGCGTCCTCCAGACGGCGAATGCTTAGCCGGTAATGGTCGCGGATGCGGTTATACTCCTGACCACGTTCCGTTTGATTGCAGGATGAAGGAACTTTGACGGGTTCGGACTTGCACTCTTGATATTCAAGACACAGGGCCCAGGCAATTGGTTCATAGTGGCCGTCAGTTTCAACGCCTAAAGGTTTGGCAAATGTTTTCGCGTGTAATGCTTCCCGCTCGCAAACCAGCAACTCATTTCCACAACAGTCCAGCGCCAGTCCGGCCTTGACGACCAGGCAAGGGCCCTCAAGGGCAACCTCGAGGCCGCAGACGATCCCCCAGCCGTGGATCATGCGATTAATTAAGCGGCGTTTCTCGTTAAAGTATTCCTGCTCCTGGCGGAGGTCGCGGGCGCTCAGCATCTTGCCGTGGAAATAGTTGTTTCTCTCGAAAGAGCGAACACTACAAACACCGCATTGACAGGATTCTTTTGACTCGTGTTCGTACATCATTATTCTCCATAGAAAACGGCGGCCGCCCCGTTCGAGGCGCAAGCGTCGCCGGCCAGCGTGGCATCGATTCCTAATTCGGGTCCGTATCGAAATCCGCTCAAGACCGAACGCCCGAGGGTCGAGTGTCCGAGATACAGAGGCTGGGGATCTTCGACTCTAGAGTTGACTTCGAGGGCCATACCTGGCCCCATGCCCATTCCGGAAACGAGCCGTATGTCGTAGCCGACATGAGCAGGAGAATTCTCGCGGAGAATTCGGCGCAAGCTTCGCTCATGCCGCTGATACTCCTGCAACGATAAGTCGAGCAACAAATTGAAATGGTGCGCCCCCGCACGAAATGGATTCACCGAAATTTGCGTGGTGTTGCGGAGACGTGATGTTCCCAGCTGAGAAAGACCAAGAACGGTGCGCTGATCGCTCGGTACCTCTGCAGTCGGACGGTGTGAGACTCGCATTCCAAAACCAAGGTAAGAACTCTCGCCGAGGACAAACGGTCGTTCGGTTTCAAAGGACTCTTGAATCACTGGCCGTTTGGCGGTCACAATCTCAATGAACTCAGCCAAGCCATCCGGCCTTCCTTTCTTTTGATAAAGCGAGGCCGCCTGTCGGATGAGCCGGCTCTTCACCTCAGACGACCAGTCTTCTTCCATCCCCAGGTTGAGCCATTGCGCCAGCCAATCGAGAAACTCTTTGGGAGTATGCTCAGGATCAAACAGCTCAGGAATTCTTTCGACCGTGGCCTCCAGCCCGCTGAACACGGTTTCAAACATCGACAGGAAGCGTTGGAGAAATTCGCGACTCGCCGGGTCCTCCTGATAGACCGCAGGGAGGTAGCGTAAGTACGATAGCCGCGGATAGTAGACACGCATCTCGCGAACTGCTGCTTTTGCGCCCGGCGCCAGCCCGGAGAGCTTGAGCTTGAGCCACAGGTAACGTTTGGTCTGCTTACGGAAGAGCACGCTATGCGTCGTGCGTTCGCGAAAGTCACCGTGCGAGGCCGCGGCTTCCGCGGTTTCAGTGGCAGAGAACGTCTGCAGCTCATCGGGGCCTTCCCAGCGATCGCCCAGTAGAACTTCGATCGCGTCTACTTTTTCCGACGCAGGTGCATTTCGCTCGATGACGGCGTTAACGGCTGCGGAAAGAGCGGGGTCATCATCCGAAGCGTAGAAAACATCGACGGCTCCGCCGGCATCGAGGTCCGCGATAAGGTCAAGCCGATGCCAACAGTCGCTTCCGTCGCCGCCGCTATCCAATGTGCCGCTGTAGAACTCACCTGGCTTCCCTGCGAGTCCCGTTTTATCTGCCAACCGCGCGATTCCTTCGGGCGCTCCGACATACAGGTCACCACTCGGACTGAATGTCATTCCCCGGACTCTGGTGAACGGGCTGATTTCATCGGTGCTGCCAATGTAACCACCATCGGGGGAAAACTCATGAATGATTGGATTTCGTTTCCCTTCGCAGATGAAGAGATTTCCGCCTGGGTTTACCCCCAGCAGTCGTGGCCTAAAGTCGGCAGCCACGTCGTCGAAGTTGCCAATCTCATCTTGAAAAGAGCCATCCGTTCTAAAGCGCCGGAAGCTTCTCCGGCAAGCATCAATTACATAGATCCATTCCCCGCGCGGATCGGCGCACAACGCAACCGGGCTTTCAAGATGTTCGCGACGAGGCGGGCTGAGCACCCTGCCATTCACGTCGTAAGCAGCGATCCCGTTACGATCAAGTGAATACAAACGGCCAGCACCCCACGCGATATCGATCGGGTGTGACAGCGGGATCTCGCCAATGATCTGAAACGTGTCGGTGCGCAGCGAGATCAGCCGAGAGCCCTTCCGATCGAGAATCCACAGTCGACGTTCCATGCTGAGGATTCGCCGGAACGACTGCTTCTTCCGCGCACTCTCTTCTGCAAGCGAGATCATCGCCTCGACCGCTCCGTTAATTGGGTCGTAACGGTAGAGCCAATAGCTCTGCGGATGGATCCAGAAAATGCGACCACAGGGATCAATGGCGAAATATCGGACGCCGCGGGCCTGGGCCGATTGGATCACCCAGTCGGTGAATATGGGCCGCGAGAAAAGCTCTACGCCTCCGCCGTCAAGAGGTTTAAGTTTGCTGCGCAATCCGTGATTCCATTGAGCGGAGTCGCGGAATATCTGGCGGCGAAAATCTACCGGGTTCATCCGTTCCTCCCTGGCTCAGTTTCCGCGGTGAGATCGTGTGGACCCGCATAAACAAGCCCAGCCGGAGGAAGTGGAATCGCTCCGGCCTCGGTTGTCTTAATTGGAGCGTCACCTCTCGAGGCGCTCAACATTAGGTTGGAAGCGAAGTCCACTCCCGGCACGGCGTCGAGGACCGCGTACACCTCGGAAGGAAACACTCGCCGCCCAAACGGCCATCGAGTGAAACAAGGCGATTGAGTCGATGCATTACGAACCGAGTCCCGGTCCGACAAAAGTTTTTGGTCAGCCGGTTCCAACTCGCCGCGAAGAAAGCGATCCAGAGCCTCGCGTGCCCGCTCAATCACGCTTAGAGGCGCCGCGCCTCTCTCGATCCTCAAGTGCGCCGAGACTTTTACTTCGATATACACGGGACCGATAACGCGTAGCGAATCGCAAAGCAGGCGGCTTCTTTGCAAATGTCGATGGACCATTTCCAAAAAGAGTTTTGATGGTTCTTTGGGTGGTCCTTTGCGACCGGGACGGATCTTTGGGACAGCGACGACAGTAATACTCTCCGGCACCGGACAATCAGTAATCGCCTTGGCCCTGGCCACGCGGGCGTGCGGAGTCGAGAGCGTCAAAAGTTCCAGGTCACTGAGGGTCACTGCTCGCTGAGGACGGCTCAACAGCGCCTGGGCGCGAAGCTCCATTTGATCGAGGGGCTCAGGGTCTGTGCCGCCGGCCGCCGGTTCCGGATTCGTCAAAGTTACTCCCGGTATTCCGGTGTTGCGGAACCTCCAGCGCAGTTCCTTCGAAACATTTCCTGAGACGCCGTGGGAGGCTTGATACCAGACCGCCCGCACTGCTTGGCCAGGCATCGGAATTTGGCCGTTCAGTCCATTGCCGAACTCCACGGTTCCTTGTTCGCTGTCGAAAACATAATGCTTACTGGTGGGATCGGATTTCTCAAACGAGAGCACCGGCCGCCATGGTTCATCAGCGACGGCGATAACAATCGGCGTGCTTCCTACGAGGTGGTCTAGTTCAGGAGTCTTGTCTACACTTTGATCGCGTGTCGGACTCTCATTTTGATTGTCAGCCGCAGCGGACAACACTCGGTTTAGTTCTTTAATTCGTTCGTATTCGAAAAGACTATTTTCGGCAGGGAGTGCTCGCAAATTGTCGAATTTTTCCGCGCGCGCCGGAGGGAGTTGCTGTATTTCTTTGACGAGATACTCCCAATTAGCGACATCGCTGCTGACAATCTCGGCGCGCGATCCCGCTTCCCGCACCAGGATTGGAGTCTTCGCCAACTTAAATGTTTGGTTTGGTCGGCCCGTGACCGGACCGAGCTCTTCATTAAGGACGGTTTCCACCTGAGCACAAGGCAGAACGTTTAGGCTAATGCTCCGCAGTCTGGGCTCGATGTCGTAGTCACGCTGACGAATTCGCGCCCGAATCCAAAACATCTTGGCGTCTTCCGGCACGGCGTCTTTGGGGACGGCAAGAGTGATCGCACCGTTGCGAGTAAAGGCGCCGGTTTCATCTTTGAACTCCAGCGGCAACCAATGATTTCCCGCAGCCAAATACTCCCAAACAATATCGACAAAGGGACCTGGGAGGTTCTGATCTTCCGTTTGTTCAGTGGGAACATTGAGGCTACACGGTCCGACTAAATCGTCGGTGAAGACACTTGCGGTGAGACGGATTGTCGGTTCGTTAGCCGGATAGAAGGCATCGAAGCCAAGTCTGAGCTCCGCGTCTTTCTGCGCGTTTTCGCCGAAGGCAAGGAACACTATTCCCAGCTTGTCGTTAGCTTTTGTTTGATCAATTCGATCGGTTCCGGCAACTGTAATCACGCGTTGCAGCTGACTTTGGCTAAGAAATATGTCCTTCTGTGTCTCGAATATGATCTCCTCGCCTTCCAACGGAGAAAGTTGGGTGCCGGCGGGCAAAAAAATTCCTGCGTTCAGTTTGCCTTCAACCCAGACATCAACCTGTGCCGGCTTGCGCAATCTGCGCTTGACGCCAACGAGTTGGCTAAAGACTTCGCGGTGTCTCTGGCCCACGCGATTGAGTTGATAGAGTTGCATTTCGGCGAGCCAGGCAAACAGCTCGATAAAAGTGATTCCCGGATCGTGAGCATTGTGATCGGTCCAAAGAGGAGCCACGCGCGGAATCAGCGAGCGCGCTTCTTCCACGAGATCCGCCCAGCGCCGGTCGTCCAGATTTGGGATTTCAAGAGACATTCTTAGGCCTTCTTGATCGCCAACGTATGCTCACCACTAGCCAGCAATTCATTTGGTCCGATCGCAACCACATCAGAATTCTTCTGGCCCCGAAATTGGAAACTCAAATTCTCAACTCGATCGACATCAGGAATTCGTTCCAGCACCGCAAACACGTCAGATTTGGAAATTGGCCGGCCAAAGTCCCATCCGGTGCCATCCGGACCACCGCGAATCGGATGGAGAAACTCCGTCAACTTGTTTCGTGCATTCGACTCGGCTGCCGCCGCCCGCTCAAGTGTGGTCACGAAGATGTCGGCCTCTACGCCCACCGTCACATAGTCGGGAGGCCTTACGACAATTCGTTCGTCGCCGGCGAGAGCGCTCGGGGCTCGCTCACGAAGGTAGTCCTTTACCGAGCGACGGAGTTCGAGAGAAGGACAAGGTTGAAGTTCGTTCGAGTCGGGCACAATAATCAGGCTTACGCGCCCGCGCTCTGCGAGTGCCTGGTGAAGCTGACCCGGATCGCAGGGATCCGCTTTGCCAACGCCGCTGAGCGCTAGATTCGTCGTAGCCAAACAGCGAACCTTTGCGACCTGGCGCGATGCTTCGTAAGCGAGTTCTTCGAAGTCCTCTACCGAGACGGCGCGATCGAGGTGACTGATGCGCCGTGGGCCGATAGTGAGCATCGCATTCGTATCAGCTTTGTCGGAGCCTCCTCCGGCAGGAGACGGATTGAACACTGATTCAATGCCATCGACTGCCGTAGCAAGTGACTGTATTTTGTTCGCCGGTACGTTTCCGAGAGAGCCCCCTCCGGTGCGATAGCGGAAAGCCCTAATGTTGTCGACGCCGGCGGGCGGAATGCGGCCATGCTCACCATCGCCGAATCGGAGAGAGCCGGTGGCGCGGTCGATCTCGTAGCGGCGGTCTTGAGGGCCGGAATCGAACAAGGCTTTCGTTGCTTTCCAGCGCACCCACGTTCCCCCCAGATCTTCGCGATCCGTTACGCTTTCTTTGCCGAGCTCACGTTCAATTCGCTCTCGCTCTTCAAATGACAAAACTTCCTGGACGCGGACGTCTTCATCTTTAAGCACGTCGCCATGTTGGAACTTGTGAGTTTGGTTTTGCTCGCCGTCGCCCGAGCCGATGATCTCTTCCGTAACCGTCTCACCTTGAGTTGCCCAGACAGTATTCGGAAAGACACCGCGCAATAAAGCGGTGCCCACTACGGCCTGTGACGCATTGATAGTTTGGGTCTGAAATCCCGCGCACGGGTCTTCCAATGAGACGGCTTTTGCGGCACAGGAGCACGAGCAGGCGCAGGAGCACGGAGCTTGGGCCTTTGCTTTTGTTTCGCTCGACGGGATTTCTGCGGCAACGCTTTCAGTTCCCTTCTCAGGCGAACCGCGGTCGGACCGCAACGATCCCTTGATCCAGAAGAGGGACTGACCGAAGCGCGTCTCTCGCGTGAGTTCTTCAGACGCCGACAAGGTGACAATGCCCTGACGGGTTAGAGCCACGCTTCCGTCTTCGGCATCGAGCGGTTTCCACTGTCGATCTCTACGAAAGCTCCACTTGAGTTCCGGCGGCTTACTCTCATCAAAGTTTCGTTCAGCAGCGTCGAGCAGTAATCTGACTGGTCCGGTTTTGAAGGTCTTATCGAATCCAAAGAAGAGAGTAAGTGACAAATCCTCAAGTGTCTCAAATGGCCGGAAGTGGGAGCCTGCGGTCTGGCACGCTGCGGTCTGGTCGATGTAGTCCAGGTTGTTGACGGTCAGGCAAGCTTCGGGCACGACCGGGTTGGCCTGGTAAGAAATGCGAAGGTTGCGCACCTTCGGCGGACGCAGACTGCTTTTTTCCGAGACGATCGTGGTGCCGACAATCTTGAACGTTTCGTGTCCGTAATCGCCGCCAACGAGCCGCGCGCGAATCCAGAAGTTATCCTGACCCGCGACATCGGTGGACTCGATTGATTTCGGAAGCTTGTCAATCCTGACGGCGCCGTTGGACAGGAGACTCCGAGTGCCGTCTGCGACTGAAAGAGATAGCCAGCCAGTACCATTCCAGTATTCCCAGGAAAGGTCCGGCACGGAACCAGCGTCTTCGGAGGTAGGGAATTCCGTCCCGCCGCTTTTCAGTTCCGAATAAAGGACATAGTCCCCGTTTGCGGGAACAGCGCCCGCTACCTTGATCATTCCGGTCAATCGGCTGTAGAAATCGAAAGGAACAAAATCAAGCACATTGGGAAATAGGGCGTCTCTGATTCGAAGGTTGAGCGGTTCGGCCTTGAAAGTATCCGTGGTAGGAATGGCGTTATGAACCGCGAAAATCTCGTTGACATCAGCTTGGGCAAGGCCCACGTTTTCTGCGACAACCTGACATTCGGACGTGCCATCCAGCGGTGTGGTAAACGCCGGAGCCACCCGAGCGAGTCTGAGCGCTCCGTCGTAAGCGATGATGGTTCTGGATTGACCGTTACCAGTACCGTTGATGATTGTGAGAATTTTGTTTAGGTACTCTCCGTCCTTGCTTGATGCTTGATTAGCGTCGAACTGCACACCCAGATCGACAGCGTTTGCTTTGGTTACGGCGTTAATTTGAGCTTCAAAAACCCAGCTGACCATCGAGTTTCGGCCGCTCGCGGAGAAGACATGAATCCTATTGGTGGTAGCGTCGACAGGCTCGAGATGCACCACCGGCGAGTCACGGAGCTCAGGGTCAACAGACCGGCTGCGAAGCTCCCAACGCGGCACGTTAAGGGAAACCTCGCCGTCCAACCGTTCCCACAGTCGGTTGTCAGCGCCACGCAGGAAGATGTGCTTTCCCTCTACATCCAGGTCGTTCTTGGCCGGGTTTTCCAGGTACCCGTGCGGTAGCGGCACTTCGCCTTCGGTGCTGATTCCCGCGGGTGGCTGCTTCAGATCGACCCAGGCGAATTCGCCACTCACCGGGGCGCTAGTATCGCACTCGAACAACTTCCGGGTATTAACCCCGGGTTCAGAACTTACGACAAAGACCTTCGCATTTCCTGCCCCAAAAACCTGGGCAAATGGCCGGGAAGCCGCTTTGAACTGGGTTCCGCTTGTTGGCGTGAGAGCCAACCAAACCATGTTGAGCGAAGGAGCAAGCGTCCCTTGGTAAACTACGCCGTCCTCGCCTGTTATGAATACAAGGATGTTTGGAGCAGCGACGACGACGAACGGTGATGAAGCCCACTTCGGTCCGCCTGCCGCATCATGCAGGGTCCAGGGCCCCTGCGGCTTCCCCGTGCCAAGTATCTCTTTTGAATACAGCTTGCTGTCGCTACCCACAACAAAGACGCGGGCGAATACGGTTACAGGCCAACCGTTTGGCAATACAACGGCCGCTGGATTGAAGTTCACACGCTTCTTGCCTGTAGAAGGAGGAGCGTCCAGATCGAACCAATCTGGATTTGCGCCGCTGCTTAGATGGAAGTGAACCCAGAGTCGGCCGGCCCGGTTATTTGGTTCTTCATCGAGCGCGTCTTCAGTCTTGACGAACACATAGATCGAGCCGCTGCCTTTATCAGCGATCGCGGACGGAATCGAGTCCTCCACGGGAAAATGTCGTGATCCTTGCGGACGGCCGGGAAGAAGCGGAGTATCGAAGGGACTGCCCAGGATGTTCCAGGTACTACCACCACCAGCGAGGGTCAAGTCGAGTTCGTATAATCTTCGGCGCAGCCCGACGGAATAGACCCGTAGACCCTTGGTAAGCTCGACCACAGAAGGTCCAGCCAGAGTCTGCAAGTCGAGTTGAAAATCCAGAGTGACTTCCGCTTCACGTTTTGAGAAAGCTTCCTTGCTTCCGATGTAGAACTGATCGAATACGCGAGGCTCAGTTCCGAACGGGAGAAAACCAATATCCGGTTTGACCTTAAGATCGAGCGGAGTCGAGTTGTAAAAGCCCTGGTCTGCCTCGATGCCCGGCAGTTCACCCGCAGGCACGATAGCCTTGGTGTTGGCGCTTATCTTGATCGTCGCAATTTCGGGAAGGGTCCACTCACCAACCGGTAGTTTCTTCTTGAGTCGGGCCCGAATCCATCGGCTCTGGTTTGCGCCAACCTGTCGCGGTTTGATCTCAAGACCAGCCTTTTTCAGCAGCACAATCTCGCCACTGAGAGCTAAACCCAATGTCTTATCGGTCTTAACCTCGAGCTGTTCCCAGTGTTCTTCTTCCTCGGGTATTGCTTCCTCATTCTTCGTCCAGAACTCCCAAACCAGGTCGCGAGGTTCAAAGCCTTCCACCGGATCCTTCACTTTGATGTCGAGTTTGATCTCGACTCCCTCTTTCACAGTCAGGAGGCTGGCGTGGCCGATGTACAGGACGTGTTCCTGAACATCGATACCGTCGAAGACTTCGAAATTCTTAATGGGCAGGACGCGTGTCTCGGCTGGAAAGGTCTGGCTGACTGGCTCGTATAGAGTTATGAAACCGCCTTCGTCTTTCTTCTTAACTATGCGTTTCTCCGTACATCCAATCAGGACATACGACCCCGGCTCAAGCTCGCTGTTATCGTCTAATTGAAGGCGGTTCGAGTTCGCGGAGACGAGCGACTGGAGCTTGTAGCTGAGTTCGCTGGGCTGGCGAGACTCCTGTTTCAGAAAGCCTGGGGGTGGGCCAAAAATAGTATCGTGCAACGGATCGACGCCATACGCCGCAGTGAGAACGCCGGGTATCGCGACGAGCTCGCCAGTCGTTTCAAAGGGGATATCATCGTCTTTGCCCGGCGCAGTGACGCGTGTTCCAAATGGCACTCGGACGCTTTCCTGCAAACCCGTGGCGAGCCGAAAGGTCACCGCGGCGCGTGCGGAGCGCGCCGGCAGTAAAGTAACTCCGAGATGATCGAGAAAAGCGACAAAGTGTTTCTGGGGAGCCTGGTCCAGACGCACCGACACTATTTCTGCAAGCTGAGCGAAGATTCTCATCAGGGCCACACCCGCGCCTTGCTCGTCTGAAAGATTCAGGTCGGGCGTGTAGTGAAGGGCGTACCGCTTCAGCTCCTGAAAGAAGCTTTCAAGCCGTCGCCCATCAACTGGTGGCGCCGAAATCACCTCTAGGCACGCTCCTTAATGTAGAACGGATAGACCAGGTTCAACTGATTGTTCGTTCCGCGTATCACGTAATCGATCGAGATCCGCAACTGCCCATCGATTCCGTTACCTGATAAAGCGCTGACCTTCGTCACGTCGATGCGCGGCTCAAATGTCGCCAGGGCGTCCTGGACGCGCGTCTCAAGCTCCGCAAGTGTCGTCGTGTTGATGACCTCGAAGACGAGGTCGTGAATCCCGCAGCCAAAATCCGGCCGCATCACTCGTTCCCCCTTCGCCGTCGAGAGAATGATCCAAATTGACTCCTGGATGTCGCGCTCGTGCTCGGACAAGGAGATAGTCGCTTCTTTCTCATGAAGGCGGACCGGGAAGCTCCAACCGCGGCCGAGATAGCTTTTTGGATCCAGCAGCATACGTTTCCACTTTCAGCCGATTAACACAGTTACCTCGCCGAGAATGATCGTGTTTGGCGGGGCCTCAGCAACAAAATCACCTTGCCGCGCGGCCGGAAGATTGTTAATAAGCACCGTCGGACTGCCTATACCGACTACGCCACCCACGTGTGGCACGGGTCCGTTGAAAAGCGGACACGCATGAAAGTCTGAACCGACACGCCAGGCCGGCTTGTTTCCGATCAGAACGTCCACACTGCCCGGACCTGGAGCCAGCGGGGTTCCGTGGCTCGTAGGGTCGCCAATTCGCGCTGCCGGTTGGCCCATCAATCCTCCTAGTTGATCTTCACGAGCGCTCCCTGAATCGTCAGAGTTCCGGTGGCCTGAAGCGTCATCGAAGCGTCAGCCTTAATGTCGATGATGTTCGACTGAATCGAAAGTTTCGACTTGCTCTTGATAGTGATCGTTCCCGGCAACGATTTGATCTCGATCTCGTTTCCACTATCGTCTTTAATCACAATGCCGTCGGGATCCAGAAGGACCTGGCGCTTTTTGTCCTTCAAATGAATGTCAATGCGACCCTGCGACCCGTCATCGAAAATGATTTCGTGTCCGCTGCGCGAGCGAATTTTTCGGATATCGTTGCGTCCGTCGGAATTCGTTTCCGGGGGCGGCTCTTTCCCGTTCCACAGGGCGCCGAGTATGTAGGGATGCTCGATCCGTTCCGCATCGCAGGCCACCAGCACTTCGTCTCCAACTTCGGGCAGGAACCAGGTGCCCCGTTCTTTCCCTGCCATCAGCACAGCGATCCGGGCCCAATGACTTTCATCAGGATTCTCGTGCCACGGAAATCTGATCTTCACGCGGCCCAAACCTTCGGGGTCCTGGTTCTGAGACACCACGCCCACAGAGACGCCGCGAATGATGCCCGGCTCCCGCACATCGCCAGTGTCGCCCTCAAGTAGCCCGTTCATATCGTCACGTCCTTGACCTGGAATGAAGTTCGATACCCTGACGAGTCAACTGTGTGCGTGGTTTGTTGGACATAAAAAGTGGTGTCGAAAACTTTGCCCAGTCCGCCCAACTTGATGTTCACGTTGGGCTGGAGTTCGGGAATGCCAAGGCTCTCACCTCGGCCTCCGACGAATCCCTCAGCCCGCCGTTTTAGGATCGCCACGGCCCGCTTGTCAGCTTGTTGTTGGCTGAAAACCGGTTCGCGTATTCGCAGCGTTGCCTGTTCTTTCTTACAAATCTTCTCTAAATACTCAGCGCCGCTGGATCGGCCCTGATCGCGACCGGGTTCATCGCCGCGTTTGGCTTTTCCGACAATCGATTTCTTGGTTTGAATGTTCCAGCCATGCACTTCGACCTGGGCGACTTGTTCTGACAAGTTGAGTTCCGGCGAGAAGCTCAACAAGCCGCGGCCCCATTCCAACTCGATTGCTCCCGCCTTATCGTTGGCCGGCTTTCGAAAAAAGAGTTGTTTCTCGGTCGCGAAAACCTCGAAGCCATTGCGTTCGGCAAGTCGCTTAAGGAAGCGCGCCGCGCTTTCCTGGCTCCTTTCAATTGCCGGCCAAATACCCTCGGTATTTTGAACTTCTGGTTTAAGGCCGTGGTCCTTCGCGACCAGACGCACCACATCGCTGTCCCTCTTGTTCTCATATTTCTTTGAGCCGGTTCCTTTTGTCAGACCAAACATAAAGTCGTAACCACTGATCGTGAGTTGGGGGAGACCCGAGGAAGGAAAGCTCGTCTGCAACTCCGTTACGATGCCTTTGAATATGAGATCCAGGCGGTCGCCATAGCCCATGTGGATCGTCACCGTTGCACCAGGTTCAAAAAACTCAGGCAGACTCTTGTTGCCGGCGAAGAGGAATTCCCGTTTGGAAATATCGAAACCATTATTAATGACGAATGAAAACCGATCTGCTCCTTCGAGGGTCTGGTCCACCTGCACACTGGTAAGTTCGAGATGTAGATCTCGGACCACGTCTTTCCCGTCAACCAGAACCTGGGCGGCTGGAGCATAAAAGTCCTGCCGGGCTTTCTCGATCTGCAGAATCTTCAAGGCCATTCGTTTACCTCAAGGGCGGCAATCTGATTTCTCGCCCCGGCTCAAGCACTCTTGGGTTGTCGATGTCATTGGCGTCAGCAATGCCGCGCCAGACCGCAGGGTCACCATATTCGACCGCCGCAATGAGACTAAGGCGATCGCGTTCTCCAATAACGCGACGCTTGGTCCAATCGGAGGACTGTTTCGGCTTCTTATCGATTTGATCTGCGATCGTCCGATACTCTTTAAAAGTTACGTTGAGAGTAGCTCTCACGGGCACGCCATTTTCGAGGAACATCGTGAAGCGCTGCGTGAGGCGTTCGATCACGGCGCAGAAATTGAGTCCTCCCCAAACGAACCTGACCGGCGGTGGCGCGTGAAGGGTCGGATCGATCTCTAAATACCGGGCGATCAGGTTCGTCTTAGTACGAACATCGAGGCCGCGCTGGTCGGTATAGGTATCGAAGAAAAGTTCCATCGTCAGTACGTCGGCGTCGCCGTTGACGAACGACAAGACCGGATTCGACAGGCCCGGTAAAGGAGCGCTGGCGAATTGATTGCCTTTCTCCAGCGAATACTCTGCCGGATTAAAGATCACTTCTGCCACTTCGTCTTTGTACGAACCAAGCAGAGCCTGGATGTATGCCGTTGCGCGTTCCATAGGTTCCTCTACAGGCCTCGCCGCTCTCGCTCAACGCGAATCTTTTTCTGAATATGCCGGTAGACTTCATCGCTGAGCCGGCCGAGATCGAGCTGGGGCTGCGCAGGCTGAACCACAGCGGGAAGACGCGAGATAGATGTTTGCTCCTGTGGTTCGGAAGAACGTGCCGCAGCGCCAGCCGCGGGCGGACTAGCCAAATTCAATGAGGCGGATTGCGCGAAGAGACGAGATCGCACGTCCGGTAACGAGTTCTGGCCGGCCCCTACTGCTCGCTCAGCATGAATGAGCTGGGATTGCCCGGAAACAGAAACGCGAGGTGTCATGTCGACGTTCCTGTGGAAGGACCGCGAGATTTTGCTTCGCGGCAGGGTGGCTGGTTGAAGAGCAGTATCGTCTTCGAGCGGAGACGACCATGCGCCACCCGCCCAATTCCTCTTTGGTATGTATGCGAGCTCGCCGCTGCGCGCCGCAGACGTAACAAGAACATTTCGCTCGGCAACCAACGTATGCAGCCGCTTTCTGAAGACTTTTTCGCTGAACCGGCGAAAGGTCTTCGCGCTAATCGTTTTTCGCCTTGGACCTGCGTGCGAGAGTTCGTCATGAAGCGCCGGAGTCATCTGTGAAGAAACGTCGGGGGGCAACGTGACGGTGCGTTCAAGTGAAAACGCCGACGCAGCGCGCGCCTGTGCATCGCGCGCGACGGAGATTGTCTCTGCGGCACCACGCACCTGAGCTGACGGCCGCGTAATTACGTCTGCCAGCCGATCGGAGCTGTTTGTGTGAACCGGGTCGAGCCACGCCTGTAGCAGTTCTCTAGTCACCGCTCGACTGAAGATGGATCTTTCGATCAGTGTTTGCCGTCGAGTCTCTTTGTTGATCGACTGCTGCCAGAGCAACTGAAAGTTGAGTGTCAAAGGGTAGTGCGCAACGGTTGGACCTGGGCGGCGCTGAGCCTGTCGATCCGTATTGGGGGACCAGATGCGAAAGAGAACCAGCGGCACGCGAGGTCTCAGCAAAGAGCCTCTGAATTTATATCGCTCGAGGATACGCTTCCATAATGGCCGTGGTGCTGGTCGCAGTCTTTGATTGCCGTGCTTCATCCTTTTTTGATCCCGTTGTGAGCGAACTCCACGTTTTCGACAAAGACGGCACTGCTGGTCGCATTAAGTTCGGCGCCTGACCATTTCACGGGATACGCATCCGCAAAAATCCAACGCCATTTGTCTTTGCCGAGGGAGTCGGTCAGCACAATAGTCACTGCCCGGCGCTCGATCTTTCCGTTGATGACGTCCTGGTGCCACAGCCAAAGCTCAGTCGCGTCGCAGATGCCTCGCTTCAAACTCAAGTTCTGATACTTCGTCACCGTCGCAAGCTTGTGGGTGTGATCATTCAGCCCGCCTTCACGAAAGTCTTCGAGCTGAACCTCTCGATCCAGACCGGAAATCTGTGTGAAACCGCCGACCTGTATACCCAGGATCTCGACGCGAAACTGAAATCCTGAATAGGGGTCAATGTCTCTCATCCCTTTTCTCGCTAGACGTCAAAAACGTTCTTTGGCTCGCCGTTAAGATTGCGATTGATCTTCGAGATTTCCGCACACCACCGCCGCCGCTCGTCGTGGGGCAGATCCATAATCTCGGTCCAGGGCCAGTGAAAGTAATAAGCGACGAAGGCCATCTCCTGGTAAAGCTCATCCAGGGGATAGCCTTTCATTCCCCCAACTCATCAAACCTCATCTCGAAACTGTGTTCACACTTGGGACAAACAATCGCTGCCTTGTGAGAACCGTCGCCGTTCAGCTCCTGGTAAACCGATTGCAAGTACGACAGGTCCGACGCGTAAAGCCCCTCGACCACGCCAGGGTGGACGTCCGCCAGACTGCCGAGCTTACTGATCACCCGCGACAACAGAATGACCGTCAGGTAAGCAGGATTCTGTTGTACCCTGGGATCTTTCAAAGGGAGGATTTCATCGGCAGCTGTTGCCAGCCGCATCACTCCTTCCTTGTGAAGAGTTCCCTCGGCGCACATGTATCCCTTGGGAAGCGTGAACTGAATTTCTGTTTGAAATGCCATGAATCCTATGCCTCACCTATTCGAAATGATCGTCACGCCGTCCGCTCAACGCCTTCGTTGACTAATTCCATTGTCTCGATTGAAACGTCGTTTCCTTTGGCGCTGAGATCCATTGGGTCGTATTTGTTGGGCCAGGCGTCGGAGATTTGAAAACGCGCCTTGTCCTTGCCCTCTTCGTCGAGGACGACAATCGCCACGGTCTGGCGTTTGATCTTCCCGGCGACGACGTCCTTGTGCCAGTTGTACAAGTCCATCGAATCCGTAATGCCGCGTTTGAGCGTGACGTTGCCGAACTTGTTCAGACCGGGAAGCTTTCGCACGTGCGTTGGCTCATCACCCTCGCGATAATCGATTGCGTCGGTCGTAATATCGAAGCCTGAAACCTCGCTGAAGTGCGCTTCGCTGATACCTCCGATTTCGAGACGGAACCGAAAGTTTCTTAAGGGATCTTTTCTCACTTTATGTCTACCTCCGTTCTTTCCCGCTAATCAAAGGTCAGAGTTGGACCGAAGTCGCGCTGCTGGTTAATTGCGCGATTCGGAAGATTACGAATTCAGCCGGCCGGGTCGGCGCGATACCGACCACTACGATTAGTCGACCGTTGTTGATGTCGTCGTCGGTCATCGTGCTGCGATCGACCCTGACGAAAAAGGCCTCTTCTTCTGTCGCACCCAGGAGAGCGCCGAGTCGCCATTGCGTGCGCAAGAACTCGGTAATGGTCTGCTTGACTCGTCCCCACAACCGCTCGTTGTTCGGCTCAAAGACAACCCACTGCGTGCCCCGGAAGATCGACGCTTCGATAAAGATGAAGAGTCGGCGCACGTTGATGTATTTCCAGAGACTGTTGTCTGAGAGTGTCCGTGCTCCCCAAATGCGCCGACCGCGGCCGGGGAAAGCGCGAATCGCGTTGACACCCCGCGGATTGAGGATGCCCTGGCCGCCATCGGTGACTTCGAACTCGAGCTCTAGGGCGCCGCGGACAACTTCGTTGGCCGGCGCTTTGAAGACACCACGTTCAATATCAGTGCGAGCATAGATGCCCGCCATGTGACCGCCTGGCGGTACCAGTTTCTGAGCGCCGCTGTCGGCGTCGAAGACTTTGATCCAGGGGTAGTAAAAGGCCGCGAATTGACTCGGACGGGCGTTCCTGGGATCGATGTTGGCGATTTGCGCCGATCCCCTAGCCGAATCCAGAATCAGAAATCGATACTTATTGTTCTCACAATGCGTCATCAGTTCTTCGCCGAGGCCCGGTTCGTCGGCGATGTTCGGCGCATACATGATCGCAACATCCTCGAACGGCGGTTCATTAAGCGCGGCAATACCGCTTCGCTTCTGGCCGGTCAATGGGTTGGCCTCAACGCGTCCCTTGTAGTCGTCCACGTCGATATCCGCGCCGTTGACGCCGCCCGCGAGGAATGTGAGTGCGCCGGGAGGCGGGGGAGCAGTGGCGCCCACCACATGCTTCAGCTCGATGAGCGACGACAATCCATTAGCGACGCGTTTCTCGACATAATTCGGCGACGTCTCATCGAGCACGAGGTCGTCGAAATCCTCCGAGAGCTGAGGGGCCTTTTGCGCGCGCAACTGAGTGCGAGTTGCCTCGAGCTCTGCCGCCGTGGAGGGAAGCGGATCGACAGGATTGGCCGGCAGATCAGCGGCCTTCCAATAATGGACCTGGAGACGGAAGCCGTTCTTCTCGGATGATGCGGCTTTGACGCGGAACGCCACTCGAACGCCCCACAAACCTTCGCCAACAGCCGAAATAATCACTGAGCCGAGGTCAGCTTGTGCCGACGCGGCGCCCTCCTTATCAACGATGCGTGCAATGAATGCTCGCTTGCCGCCGTTAAGGAAAAAGCCATCCACGCCATAAGGCAGATACCTTTCCTGGTCGTTGTTAGGGCCGCCCCTGAAAAATCCTCCGAAGAGCCGTTTGTATTCCGGGAAGCTGGTGACTAGTTGTGGATAGGTGGGACCTCGCTCGGTCTCGCCGAGGAAAGCCGCGGTGCTGGTAGACACCCCCTCGATAGGTTTGGCGCCTATCTCGAACTCTTCAATATATACTCCGGGAGTTAGATACTCTGGCATTATGATCCCTCCTTACTTACCGCTGGTAGCGGGTTTGCATTCCACGTTGTTGAGTTGGCTCTTAATCACATCTTCAAGAGCCGCCGTATCGGCTTGCACTTTATTTTTGATGAATTCCAAGTTGCGGTTTGCTTCGTCGACTCTGCCGCTCGCTTCCTGAGCCTTTTCTTTCTGTTCACGAACAAGGTCCCAGGCACAGCAAATCAGTTTTGTAAGCTTCTTGTCTTTAATCACCGAAGGATGCCAGTCGCCTGGCTGACATCCGATGTGGTATGTCGGGTGTTGCCGGGATTGATACTGTTGGTCAGAACCGTCCTCCTTCTCCTTGCAACAAATCGCGATCGGGAACCTCCTGCAGAGCTTGGGCACGAACTTCCAATAGAACAGGTAGAACGCCCATTTGTGTTTCTGCGGGTCGCAGTCGTTTAGCGCCGCGAGGATTTCAGTTTTCAATCCCTCCAGCTCGGTGAACTTGTCGCCAATCCACTTCGCCAGGTCCTGGATGATCTTAAAAGCGGCCTCCGCCTTTTTCAGATCATCGTCCGCTTGCTTCTGCTCCCAAATGAGCTTAGTAACTCTTGTCAGCTTTCCTTCCAGATTCTTCTGACAGCACTTCTCCCGCTCGAGTCTGCAAAGCTCCGCGTTGATGGCGTCCCGCAGTTGCTCCAGGCATCCTTCCGGAAACTTGTACCTGTCCTGGAAGACGGTCGACATGTCACGGTAAAACCCCTTCAAGCAGTCTTCCCTGCTGATTAGGTTTTGACGTTCGCTCTTATACTTCTCGAGAATTCCATCGAAGGTCGCCACCAGCGCCGTCAACTCCTTCTCGCGCTCTTGTCTAGCCTTGATGTCAGCCTCAATTTTTGCTTTTTCGCCTTGTTGTGAAGAGATGCAGTGCTGAAGTGCGTCCAGCTGGCGGCGCAAGTCGGCAGCGGTGCAATCATCGCGGCCCGGGTCGTCGCATCCACCGGTCGGATCGCCTTCTGGAAGGAGACCCTCACAAGGCTTGCAAGGCACACAGCCACCCTGTGGGTAGCAACCGCAATCCCATTCCTCGCAGTTACAGTCGTCGTTGGAAGAGTGGCACTTGCACTCGATCTTGGTCCAATTCCCTCCGCACGAAGAGGCCCTGACGCAAGGATCATCGACCTCATCCCAGGTGCAGGGACTGGGTTGACCATCGGGACAACATTGGCGGTCATCCGGACAACATTCGGGCCTGATCCCCGGAGGGCCCCACGGAGGTTCGTGATCGCAGGGATCCGGGCAAGGCCGCGGAGGCGGCGGATCGCAATCGTCGTCTTTGTGCCTGCTTGGGTGTCCCCCTTGATAATATGGTGTCTCTTCCTTTTGGTCGCTCATTCGTCTTCTCCTATCTTCTTCAGCAGCTCAGGGCTGATGTCAGGCGTTCTTGAAGGTTATGTCCCTGGAAATTTGATATCGTTTACCGATTTCGTGGTCCCCTCTTTAACCGTTTCCTCGGCGGTCGAGTGAGGCGTATGTCCTATGATTTCGAATTTAAGGTTGAATTTGAGATCCTTGAGGCCAGCCGCCGGGTCCTCCTCGGGTTGTGTAGGTGGAAAAAAAATAACGAACTCTCCGCGCGTGTCGGTTTGTCCGCGCAGGCCCTGATCGACGGAGTCGAGGATCAGAGAAACCCGCGCAGCCTCTATGGGCGAGTCATCACTCGTTTTCAACAACCGTCCTCGGACCAGTGTCGCCTGACCGTCGAATGGGTATGCCGGTCTCGGCAGCAGATTTACGGCCACCGGGTTCCGCTTTAATGGCTGCGCCGGTGCTGGAACCGCGAGCGTGAATTTTTCTTCAGCGTTAAAGAAACGATCACTATTTGCGGCTAGCGGTCGAACCTGCACGATGTAATCAGCCGGCGCCAGGTTCAGGTCAGTGAAGCAGTAGACACCAGAGCGTGCCGCGAGCGGCTCTGCAGCTACGTCCTTGAGTTGTACTTGCAGTGGAGTTCGCACCCGGGCTCCGGTGACAAAGTCTCGCGGGTCAACCACGACCCAAACCGAACGTCCGAGATTGTCCGAGGCAAAAAACGCTTTTCCTGAAATAGGGACAGCCATAGCTTTAGGTCGTCATGCTGGTAGTTCTGCTCCGCGTTGCCCTTGTTCGTGAATTTGGTCGACAACCGGCGCGGTTCCCAACTGTCTGGCCGATTCGATCTCAACTGGAGTCACCAGGTAGGTGACTGAAATCTCGTAAGGAGTGTCCGGAAAGACGCTCCAGATGCGCGTCATGTCTTCCATCGTGATCGGGTTCAGGGTCACGCGGAGAACCGACTTCTCCGTCAAGCCGGTCGTAGCATCGACAGTGTGCAAGAGCGATCCGCGGAGAATGCCATTGTCATAGAGCACTCGCATAGCGCGGCTGAGCGCTTTGTGCGCCTCAAACATCCCGTTCGCTCCGTGTGAGTGCGCCGTCAAGAGGTAGTAAAGATCAACGGTCAGTGGCGCCTGTTGCTCAATCACTCGTCCGTTGAGGTCGGTGGTCTGGGTCGAGCTTTCGGCGTTCTTCAGATAGGCATTCTCGATCACCTTGTATAAGAAGAGTGTAAGGCGCTTAGGACTTGCACTCTTTGGGGACGACAGTTCGGCGTCGATGCCGGTTGTCTTAATCAGATCCAGCAAAGTCTGGCTGACGTCCTGTATTGTTTGGTCGCGTATTCCTGCCATTTTTTACTAAGCCGCCGAAGCTCTGGCCTCCGGCTCTACAAAATCGTCATCGTTGTACTGCTGGCCGAGCTTTTGCATCTCTCGTTTCGCGGCGTGCATAAAATGCTTCATCGCAATCTCACCGCCGGGCGTGTATGCAAGTGAGGCGGCTCCAACACAGACGTTCATAATTGATCCACCCGAAAAGCGCAGCCGCTTGGCCAACATCTGCAAGTCGACACCCCTGTCCAGACGAATTTTTGCCGGCAGCGACCCTTTCCAGATCTGCAGCCGTTGCCTGTACTCAGGCATAGGAAACTCGATGCTGTGGCGGATGCGACGGACGAAGGCCTCATCCATGTTGGCCTTTAAGTTGGTGGCGAGGATGGTGACCCCGAGTCGTTCCTCCATTTTTTGCAGAAGGTAGGCGATCTCGATGTTGGCGTACCGATCGTGCGCGTCCTTGATAGCCGAACGTTTGCCGAAAAGTGCATCGGCTTCGTCGAAGAAGAGCATTGCGTTCGAGTCTTCAGCTTGCTCGAAGATGCGATCCAGATTCTTCTCGGTCTCACCGATGTACTTGCTAACCACTCGGGACAAATCGATCTTGTATAGGTCCAATCCGAGTTCCCGAGCGAGAATGCCCGCGGCCATTGTCTTTCCAGTGCCGCTCGGTCCCGAAAACAAGGCAGTGGTGCCGCGTCCGTAAGGCAAACGTGACGCAAAGTCCCATTCCTGAAGCACTCCACTTGAATTCTTAATGGAGGTTTCCAGTTCTCGCAGTTGACTGAGCTGCTTCTCTGGCAGAACCAGATTGTCCCAGCCAAGCTCGCTTGCGACCTTGCTCGCCAGCTTTGCGAGGCGGTGACCGGATTGCTGCCGGCAGCCGCGGTAGAGATCGTCCAGACTTAGTTGCGGAGTTCCAGTCTGCCAGAGGGTTTCTGTAAGTGCCGAGGCTACGGCATCATGAATCTGTCCCGGCGAAAGAGAGAAACTTGCCGCCAGCTGATCAGCAGCCTTTATCGGACCGCCCACTTCCGCCTTAAGAACCTCCCGCGAGAGTTCCTTAGACCAAATCCTTCGTGCCTCATCGCGGTTCGGCAAGGTAAGGGCGACGCGCTGAAATACGCCGTCGCGAAATACTCCTTCCGGCGACCACGGGCGTTCCCCGGTTAGGAAGATCACCGAGGATGGCAGCTGCAGGGCTGCGACTATGTTCCTCAGACCGTGTGGTTGAGGAACTTCTTCGTCTACCAACTGATCGACGTTTTCGAGGCAGATGGATGTTGGCTGCAAAATCAATTCGCGCGATAGCTGTTGCAGCAAGTCTTCGAACATTGGAGCCGGTAGTCCCGCTAGTTTTCCCGCATCCACCCGCAAGAGGCGCAATTTCTGTTTTTCGCAGACAGTCGTAATCAAAGATCTTCGCCCGGTGCCATAACGTCCATGCACTTGGAAAACCAAATGCATCGGCGCACCTGCAGAGAACTTTCTTACATCGTCGATGAGCCTGTTGAGTTGGTCCCGCAGTTCGCTTGGCGGCGACACGCGCAACGACTCTGCTTCCCAAACTTGACTGGTTGCGACACCCTCCAGTTGTGGCCCCAGATCCTCCAACTGCAGCAGGTATCGAGCAATCCTGTCGTCAAGTTCGAGCCGCCGGTTGAAGGGCGTTGACGATTCTCCCTCTTCTCGTTGCGGTAAGCGCAGCAAGTTCCAGCGGCGCAATGGACGGGAGGTATCAAACGCCCTCGCTGTTTCCCATCTTTGGGTCTCGCCGGGGCCTTCGTACAATCGCAAGAGAAGCTCTAACGACGGATTCTTTCGGGTCGCGTCGTCCTGAAGAAACGCGTAAGTCTTGCCATAGGTATTACGATCGAGTTCAACCGCAAGGGTCGCAGTGACGCAGAACTGTTCGAACGGCTTGAGATCAAACTTTTCGATTAAACGCACGAAAGGAGGTGCGTTAGGCTGGCCTAGTGACGCCGTAATTCTTTGTTGGAGCCGGTTCGCCAACCGATCGCGCCGACGTTTTGGTTCCTCTCCCTGCCGTTCGTGAGAGGGAAAACGATCCCTTTGAAGTAAGGCACGAACTTCATCCGGTGAGATCGCCAAGCCCTGGAGCCGCTGAACGTTTTCATCCCAGATCGTGGATTCGAAGGCTCCGACTTCGGCTAGTAATGCGAGATTCAGGAAACGGAGTTGATCGTCAAGACATTCGGAGTTGGATGAATATGGTTTGATGGTTTCGTCATCGACCTCATCCTCAGACCGGCGAACAAGTTCGATGACGTTACGTGCGTCGGGGTCGCCGCGGCTGAGATGGGCGCTACGCATAACTGAGGTCAGTTGCGCCACGCCCGCATTGGGGATGCAAACAGTTGCTTCGCGCCCGTCTCGGGCTAATCCAACCACTAAGGGAGGGTTTTGCTCATCTGCAGAGAAAAGTTCTTTGCAGATCTGGGGCAACTCCTGTGGCCCGATTTCACAGATTAGGATTTCCGCTTTTCGCTCGGCGATGGATTTCTTCAAGTTGGCATTGTCGAGTTGGCCAACGAATTCCATGTCAGGCTGCAGCAGGGTGATCTGAACTAGAATGTCTTCGAGGATCGGGGACTTTACGTCGCCAATCGCAACTCGGATCCGAGTCATTGAATCTCCTTGCCCGCTTCCAACTGGACGAGCCCGAATGATGTCATGACTCTCAGTTAATTTTCGTGAGCACTCCGATTCATTTTTTGGCGGGCGGAGGACCTGAATCCAAGGGAGAGATTCAGGCAGGATAGATCTAGGCCAAACTGTCTAGTTCAACTCGCTTCGAGAAAAAACTCGTGTTTCGCGACCCTCGCAGCGGCCTGGCTTCGGCTTTGCACACGAAGTTTTTCCAGGACGGAATGAACATGATTCTTAACGGTGGATACCGAGATTCCGAACTCTCGTGCGATCTCTTTGTTGGAAAGCCCTTGGGATATCAGACGTAAGGTTTGGATTTCCCGGGTTGTCAGTTGTTCCCCCACCTGGGCTCTGTCCGGACGAAGCCGCAGTTCTCGTAACAGCCATCCAGTAATTCTTGGCGAGCAGCGCACTTCTCCGCGCATGGCGGCTAGGATGGCGGCGTAGAGCTGCGCGAGCGATGCATGACGAGGCACGTAGGCAGAGATGCCAGCTTCCGCCCAGGAGATTACCTCTGTTTCCGTTTCTGAGAGAGCTGTGGCAACGATTCGTACTTCGGTAAAACGTGAGGCAATCCGACGTACATCAGCTGCCGCTTCCTTCTCCGAGGCATCGCAGAGAATGAGGTCTACAGGTGTCGCTTCGAGCAACTTCGTGATCTCGTCAAAGTTGCGCGCAATTCCGCTGACTGACACATCGCCGCGCCTATTAAGATATTCAGCCAGACCCTCAGCATAAAGACGTACAACGCTTAGAATTGCGATTCTCACTTCCATCGTTACACTGTCTTTGATGAACCTCTGGATCTGGGCTATCGCAACTGATTGGCGAAGTGATTGCCAGCCCTCGAAACGGGTTTGGCTCGCGTTTTATTCGCGAAACACGAACACAGCCTGCCGCCGAAATAATGCGCAAACAGGTGAATCCTCACCGCCCCGCGAAGAGTATTAAGCTGTCGCACTATAGCTGGCCGTGGAGCCGTTTCGGGAGCGGCGGTCGGGAGACAACTTGGCGTTTGTTTTATACTCTTTCGCTGATCGAACCTGGTGTTTTCAGAAGATAGGTATCACTGTGAGTGAGACGGGCTTCTGGACCCGCAGACTAAGAATACAAATCTGGGATCTGGACGACTCAGAACCGATTGCCAGCCGGACTATCAGCCAAGTATGCGCATCCTACGCCATTCCAGCGTGGACTTCAATAGAAGAAACCACAAGGGTTTGACACAATTGCTATTTTCTGGGATACCCATCTGGCAAATCATCCAGCAGGCGCGTTAGGCCGAAAACCATCCGGTCGCCCGGCACCTTCGCCCGACAAAACAGAGCTGCTGCGTTAAGGTATTTCGATGTTTGCCCCACCACTGGCGCAGGCGGGCAATGATCGTATAAGATGCCAATGTTTACCGGGGTTCAACTCAATATCGCGGATTCAGTAGTCCGCGTAAGTGATTGATTCTACAAGACTTGTCGCCCGCTTGGCTCAGCGGTAGAGCACTCGCTTCACACGCGAGGGGTCAGTAGTTCGAATCTACTAGCGGGCACCATGTTTTTCATAAGTTACGGGCGACCCATTTAATCTTGGCGTCGCCCGTTTTGCGTTGCCCACACTTTTGCGCACACTTTGAAGTCAGGATGGGTCAAGAAATCTCACGAAATTGATCTTTTTTGAGCTGGTCTTCCCGATGAAGTTTTTAAGGTGATATCGCGAGTGAGCGCTGGAAGTTCTTAGCGGTCCGAATGAGATTCAATCCTTGGGTCGGCGCGGGTCGGCATTCATTTTTTGTATTTTGATCAAGCAGAGCTGCCCGTCGCTTGATGCACGATAGATCTGCACTGTCACTCGATACCGAGCTCAAGAGACGCGTGTTATGATGCGTCGCGTTGCAATCTTTCGTTTCTCAATCATTTGTTCCTCGAACGGTCATGACAAGATCATAAGACCGGGCATTTCCCAGCGCGGAGAGTGATCCCAATAGCAAGAACTCGACACTCGGGCGACTGAGGCCCTATGAAGACTCTACGCGACATACTAATAGCTCTCGGTAGCCTGATCTTCGGTGTATTTACCTTCATCTATACTATCAGTGAAGTCAGCCCTGCGTTTAAGCGTATTTCGCTCGCGTTGGCAGTGGTGGGCGTGGCCCTTGGTCTCGGTGGCATCGCATTATTTCTAAAGACAAGAGAAAGTCTGCGCTCCTTCATAGTTCTCAGTAAAGCCGAGTTACTGCAGCCTATCGTCTCGGGCACCGTTCCAGTCGCCAAAATAACAATTCATAATACAGGGCAAGTTCCCGCTGATAATCTGCGAGTGAGTGTCAGCGGCGAATTGCTTGGCGGTGAAGAACGTAAGAAGGTTCAGAAAGGAAAACTGCCGCAAGGTAAACTCATCGAAACCGATCCTGCTGAAAGTCTTGATGCCGGTAAAAAAGGTGTTTTTAATGCGGCGCCAGCAAACAATAGCCTCAGCGGTTCTCATATATCATCTGTGCAGCAAAACACACTAACTTTTTATGCTTGGGGCGAGGTTCTTTATGACGACCTGTATGGCAAAGATCGCTCTTGTAAGTTTTGTGCATTTACAAATGACATAAATTCTACAAACCTAACCCGCTGTTCTAAAGGCAATGTCGCACGCTAGGAAGAAGATCAGCTCTTCCACAAGCCATCGAGAACCGGCAAAGTCTTCAATTCTGCGTGGGACTCACACCGCCGCGATCAATGGCAATTCCGCAATAGCCGTAATCTAGAGAACCCGCAAGAACACTCTAGCGGCTCGCGGCGAACGGCCGCGACGCCTGCTACTTCTTCTTGCGAGACTTCGCGCCGGAACCTCCGTGACTCGCCCACGCCCTGATCTGACGTTCTCCTTTCGTGGAGCCAGGGTCTTAGCTTGTCCGCGTGGTCGCGGCGCCTTGCGCTCGCAGTTGTTCAAGAACTCAGTCAAATGCTCGGCGCAGTAGAGAACTCGGGTCCCGATGCGAAAGAATCGAATGCGCCCGGCTTCACGCGCGCGAAGAAGGGTAATGCGAGCGATGCCTAAACGCTTCGCCGCTTGTTTCTCGCAAGGTAAACTCAGGTAATTTTGTGTCGTTCCACGGACGACGAGGATCACAAATCGCATACGCGTAAATGTGTTCTCGACACAAAGAGAACTCCTGATAACTGGAGTTACCGCCGTCGCTACTTACTTCCGCGTGGAATTGGCAGCCCCTGCGAACTTACACGATGCCGGCAATGAGATCGCGGTTGGCGCGATCTTCAACGGCGTCAGCTTGCTATTCGTAAGAAAGGTGTTGAAGCCGGCGACGTCCGTCGAGAGCATCGCCTTCCACGAATTGGCTGTCGCGATGAATTCGTTACAGCCGGTTTCCCAAGTGTCGATCGCAGCTTTTGTGGGCGGCATGTCGATGCCGTTCTGCGTCAGCGGACCAAGCACGGTGTTGTAGAGATTGTTAATCGCGACGAAGGTCAACAAGGTGCCGGGAAGGCGAGCCGCTCCGCCGAAGCCACCACCACCGCCGCGTCCTCCGCGCTGAACGCCACCCGCCGTCGCGAGTTTCGCATCGAGCGCGGTCGCCGCGGCGGCGACGTCTGGCGGCAACGATCCCTTCCTCAGTGTCGCCAACTGAGCACGCAGAGCCGCAACTTCCTCGTTCGCGGCATAGCTGTCCTTCATCCCTTGAACCGCAGCCATCGCGAGTTTCATCTGGGCCCGCAACGTCGCCATCGTTGCCGGGCTCTCGCCCAGGCGCGGATCGTTGTGCACGACCAGCGTTTGTGTGTACATCTGGCCGTCAACGATCAGCTTCACGGTGTACGTGCCCGGCAACGCCAGCGGGCCATGCGGCGCCGGAGTCACTGACCCGGGCGACGAATTCATCTGGTTATTGATGTCGGGATTGAAGCCTGGCGGATCGTCATAACGCAGGTCCCAGTTGATGCGATTCGTCCCGACGTTCGTCGACAGAGCGCGTTCAGACGAAGGCATCAGCCAGTAATCTGGATATGGAGGCCGAGGATACATGGCCGGCTGTGTGCTTGTGATCGTACGCACGAGTTTGTTCGTCGAGTCGAAAATCTGCAGCTTGATTTCGCCCGCCGGTTTCTTACTCAGGTGATAGTAAATCAGCGCCCCGTAAGGAGGATTCGGCGCGTGCGGCAACTCCGGGTTCATCGGTTGGTCCCAGTTCGCGCTGGCGCGCGCGCGAATAGCATCGCCCGGTTTGAAAAGATACGCCGGCGCTGATGCAATCTGCTGCGCCTTCGCCGCGATCTCGCGCAGCGGACTCATATCGTCGAGCACCCAGAAGCCACGGCCATAGGTGCAGATAACCAGATCGTTCATGTTGTAATCCGTGTGAAAGACCATGTCACGGATCGACGTGCTCGGCAGATTCAGCCGCAGCGATTGCCAGTGATCGCCGTCGTCGAACGACACGTAGACAGTTGTCTCAGTCCCGGCAAAGAGTAAGCCCTTCTGTTTCGGATCTTCGCGAATGACATGAACCTGCGTTCCGGTGCGCTCATCGGTTGGCAGGCCGTTGACTATGCGCGTCCAGGTCTTGCCGCCGTCGTGCGTGCGATAGATGTAGTGCTGTTGCGCGCCCACTGCCGGAGCACGACTAAACCCCATGTTGGCGAGCACATAGGCCGTGTTGAGATCGTTGTGTCCGGCTTCAACAGTAACGAAGCTCGTACCCGCCGGAAGATCGGTGAAGTTCGTGACGTTGTTCCACGTCTTGCCGCCGTCGAAGGTGTTGTAGATCTGTCCGTTGGCGCTTCCCGACCACACGACGCCCTGCTTAACTGTCGAAATCGAGAAATCTGAGATCGAAGGGCGGAACGCAAATGGATTCTGATTTGCTCCGGGACTCGGTGTCGGAGTAGGAGTAGGCGCCACTCCGCACGGTACCATCGGCTGACCTTTCGGCGTAGTGAGATCGGGACTGAACGCTTTCCACGTCTGCGCGCCGTCACGCGTTACCAGAATGCAGTTGTAACCAACGTAAAGCGCCTTGGGATCAAACGTCGTATCAAACCGCTTCCAGAAATCAAAAGACTCAGCATAGAGGTTTCGATCCGTGCCGAAGTTCGGCGCTACGTTGCCCCATTGCCCGGTGGCAAGATCGATCTTGATGAGGCCATTCCCCTGGCCGATGCCATAGCCGACACCATAGACAGTCGTCGGTTTGAGCGGATCGGGAACTACAGTCCCGAACTCGGATGATGGAAGCGGCAGCCAATCGACTTCGGTGACTTGCCCCCAGTCGCCGCGGCTACGCGTCATGATCGCGCCCGTGTCCTGCTGTGAACCCATCACCCAATACGGATATTGATTGTCGGTCGAGAGGTGATAGATCTGCGCGATGGGGATCTGATAGTAGCCGCTCCAGGTCTGTCCGCCATCGAGCGTAATCGCCGGGCCCTGATCAAAGCCGAAGAAGATCCGTTTGTTGTCGGTCGGATCGAGCCAGGCAACGTGTGGGTCTTCACCGCCGGGAGCTCCCTTGAACGCGCTAAAAGTCTTTCCGCCGTCCGTCGATCGATAGATCGTCGTCGCGATCGTGTAAATGGTGTCGGGGTTTTCCGAGTCGACCCAAACACCTGAGCTGTAGTTGCCCTGGCCGTTCGAGATACGCGTCTCATCGCCGGCCATATGTTGCCAAGTCTGACCGCCGTCGTCTGATCGAGACAGACCCGAGGCGCCTTGCAGCGGAGTGCCAATCACATACACGCGTTTGCCGTCGGTGTGCATCGCGATTGCGACGCTGATGCGACCGTTGTACTGCGGCAACGTGTCAACCTTCTTCCAGGTCTTGCCTGCATCAGTCGACTTATAAAGCGCGGTCCCGTTCGGTCCTTGCGACGCGGCACCTCCGCCGCCTCCGCCGCCGAAGCCGCCGCCCGCGCCCTGTGACGTTGCGAAAATCACGTTCGGATGATCGAATGCGTACTCGACATCGCGCGTGCCATTCGCGTTCTCCGGTCGTAACGTATTCTCCCAAGTCTTGCCACCGTCGGTCGTGCGGTAGATGCCGCGGCCGTTGTGCGTTGCATCGCCCTGCGTCGACACCACGACGTGATTGGGATCCTTCGGATCGATCACCATCTTGTTGATCTTGGTGGTTTCCTCGAGGCCGATGTGCGTCCACGTCTTGCCGGCGTCAGTCGATTTGTACATGCCATCGCCTGCCGAACCTTGCACTGAGTCACCGGTGCCCAGATAGACGATGTTGGGATCGGATGGGGCGACTTGAATTGCTCCGACGCTGTCAACGTTCGTGAACTGATCAAAGATCGGGTACCAGGAAACGCCGGCGTTGGTCGTCTTCCAAGCGCCTCCGAGTGGCGCGCCCAAATAGAACGTGCCTGGCTGACCAATCGCGCCGCTGACCGCAGAAACACGGCCGCCGTGAAATGGACCGATGTTGCGCCAGCGAAGGCCCGCAAACAGATCTTCGGAAGGAGTTGCGTCGGCCGCGACGCGCGTGATCGCTGCATAACTACACAGCGCGACTCCAGCCAGAACCACAGCGACAACCAACAGAAGGCGATGATTTGATTTCATTTAGAAGTTGACCTCTCGGAATGAGATACGCGCGCTCTTCGGTACGAGATACGCACGCCTCCCGGTATGAGTTACGGCTTGGATGAGAGAAATCGCTCGATTTGTGCAAGAACGGGCAAGATGGCGTGCTACCGGCGGCGGTGATTTGAGCGAGCAGAACAATGCGATGGCAGTAAGCAGTGACGGCTAATTCATAGACTAGATCGTCAAACGGATCAATGGCTCAATGACCCACCACCAGTCACCGCTAGCGCTTACTGCTTACTTGGCACTCTTCGTCAAACGCAGGAACACCTGTTCCAGAGTCTGCCGCTCGGGCGTGATCTCTCTAATCTCAAATCCTTTTTCTACGAGGAGCGAAACTATCGGCGGGATTTCTTCTTCTCCGATTTCCAGATGCAGCGACTCATCGCCGTTGCGGCGTACTGCGAGATCGCTTTGGCTCGCCAGCAGGTCGAGCGCGTCATCGATGCGATTCACTTTTAGTCTCACGACTTGATGCTGCTGAATCAGGTCAACAGTCGGCCCCTGATACAGCAGCCTTCCCGCATCGATAATCGCCACGCGATTGCAGATTTGTTCGACTTCGTGCAGCAGGTGACTCGACAGAACGATGGTCAGACCGAGTTCGTCGCGCAGGCGCCTAATCAGGCTACGCACTTCAAACAGACCCTGCGGATCCAGACCGTCGGTGGGCTCGTCCAGAATGATCAGTTCCGGATTTGGCAGCAGCGCCTGTGCGATCCCCAGCCGCTGACGCATTCCATGGGAATAAACTCGCACGGGATCGTTGGCGCGCGCGCGCAGGCTCACGAGGTCGAGCGCGCTTTCGATTTTCTTGGGATCCGCACCGCCGGACATTGCCGCGAGCATGCGCAGATTGTCTCGTCCCGAGAAATTGTCGTAGAACGCGGGCGTCTCGACGATCGCGCCAACACGCCGCAGAGCACGCAGAGGGCGGCGCGCCATGTCGCAACCCAAAACGCTGACAGTTCCTGTGGTCGGTCGCACCAAGCCGAGGGCCATGCGAATGGTCGTTGACTTCCCTGCGCCGTTCTGTCCGAGGAAGCCGAAGATGTCGCCGCGCTCAACCGAAAGCGAAAGCCGATCAACCACCGTGCGCTTTCGGTAGGTCTTGGTCAGGTCTTGTGTTTGTAAAACTGATTCACTCATTGGCAATAGGAACTATCCACAGATTACGCAGATTACGCAGAAAGAAACATTAGGAAGTAAACACGACATGCTCTTTGCTCTTTGCTCTTTGCTTTTTGCTCTTTCCCTTCTGCGTAATCTGCGCAATCTGCGGATTATTCTTTTTCAAGCGCAATCTCCACGATCACGGGCCAATGATCCATCTGCTCGGCGCCCGTGCCACGCAGCACGTCTGCCTTTCGCAGAAACACTGCCTCAGTCGGGCCGAAAACATAGTCAATGCGGCGATCGTTCACTGCCGTGTCACTCGCATCCCGGCCCAGGTCGCGAAAGTATTTCAGCAGATAGCTGTAGGCTTCGCTGTCGTTCTTGACGTTGTCCGAATAGAGATGTGAATCGTCGGTCGACCGCAACTCGAAATTGAAGTCTCCGGCGATAAAAACCAAAGCGTTGTTGGGCTGCGTGTGCGACCAATCAACCACGTCACCCGTAAAGACGCGTCGCCGGGCTGAGCTGAAAGCATCTGCATGCGCGCTCACGAAAACTATTTGCGGCGCCTTTGATTGCGATTGAAATTCGGCCGCGACAAAAAACCTCTCGCCGGCGGCCACGCGTTCAAAACTCGCCTTGCGATCGTTCTGCGACTTTACCAACACAGCTTCGACGCGATCAGCGCTTCCAGGCGTCGCCACCGCCCCGCCGTACTTTCCTTTCAAATAACCGAGCAATGCTTTCAATTGATCCGGCCCGGTTAGTTCCTGCAGCGCGACCGCGTCCGGATCGTTGCGCAGAATCGTTTGCGCCACCATCTGCAAGTCTTTGGTGTGGGCGCGACTGTCGTCTTCCATTTCCGCGTAACCGATGTTCCAGGTCATCAGTTTCAGGTGCGGACCCTCCGCCGGACGCGCCAGCAGCAGTGAACGTTGGCGCGCGGGATCAAAATGGATCGCCGAGGCAATCATTAGAACGCACAGACTGAGGAGAATAATCCTGGCCCACATCTCAGCTGGTGATGTCCCTTCGTTGAAATATCGTTATGGCCAACGCCAGCGTGCCGAAGATGTACGCGCCGCAGATGCTCGCGTAATGCTGAAACGATGTCCAGGGAATATCTGGCTTAAAGACGTCGCGCCAGAAATCCATGTCGGTGGTGAAGAAGTATGGTCGCAGTTGCTCGAAGAATTCCACGCGGCCGATGACGAGGAACGTGACGTAGAGTGCCAGTGTCCCGACGGTCGCATTCGCAGCGTTCCGGCAGATCACGGAAAAGAGCATCGCGATCGCGGCAATGACCAGCAGCGCCCCCGCGCCCGTGAAGCTGGCACATACAAAACGCCAGAGCGCTTCATCGCGCAAGAGCTTGCCGGGCTCATCGACCAGGTTGAGCGCGCCGGGATAGATTTGCAGATCTCCCCACCCGACAAACAGCAAACCGACGAGCAGATTCAAGCCGATGAAAAAAGCGATGAGCGTCCACGTGTAGCAACTGACTGCGAGAAATTTCGCCAGCACGAGCGAGACACGCGAAACCGGCCGCGTGCAAATCATCCGCAGCGTGCCCGTCTGTCGCTCGCCGGCGATTTGCGACCCGGCGACCATGGCCACAAAGATCGGAATCAACAGACTGAAACTAAACATCAGCGAGTAGAGGGCGAAAGTGAGTCCATTGAAATAGCTCTTTGATTCGTAGGTGTATTTGAACTGCGCGGTGGCGCCCGGACCAGCCTGGCGCTCGGCGTAGGAATAGAAGCCCCAAAGCATCAGCACGACGAAAACGGAGACGGCCGCGAACGAGAACCACAGGCTTCGCGAACGGAAGAGCTTCAGGAACTCGAGTCTGAGTTGGGTAAACATCGCTCGATGCTGAGGAATACGATCTGAGTCAACGGGCCGTTCGTTGAATCTTTGCGTACCGCAGAGGGTTCGCTACGGCCGCACATCAGCAGACGGCGATGAGAATAACCCGCGAAATGGGCAGACGAATCGCGGCCAGCCTCAAATACAGTGTGTGGGCGGCCACATGATTGCCAATACCGGCGAGATTAAAGTTGAGATCTTACTGCAGAATCGGATGCCCGCCGCCCTTACTATGATCGGCGGTCTTTTCGTAGAGCGCGCGGTCGTTGTAGTAAAGCACGAGGTGTTCGCCCTCGTATCTGACCACGTTTGAGATTCGCTGCCAGTCGCGATCGTGCTCGGCGATGATGAATGCTGAGGGGTTGTAGGCCATAACCATTCCCGCGGCGTAAATGTAGCCACCTTGATCGTAATCGCTGCCGGCGTACTGACCCGCAGCCACAGCAATGTCCGGCGAATATTGTCCGGCACTGTCCTTCGTGCGATCGGGCCGAGCGACAAACACAGTGTAGTCGCTGAAGTTGAGACGATTGCGGTATCCATGACGACGAGCCACGGCAAACAGATCCGCAAATCCACGATCGATTGCATCCAGCACTTCACGACGTGGCGCGTCCACCGCAACGACAGTCACGCCGTTGGCGGTGGTGGTTACGACTTGGAAATGATCGCCGGCAATCTGCTGGGCCCGCGCCACCAGGCGCGGATCGACACCACGGCCGCGTTGCGCCAGGGCGGTTACCGAAGCTATGGCGATGCCCATTACGATCGCCACCAGAAGAATTTGATTTCGCAATCTGCTCATTTCAAAAGCGCGAGACCCGCGGAATTACAGCGGGTCTCGGGGTACTAATTCAGCGACTATTCGTTAGGGCCGGCGCCGATTGCTGTTGCTCGGCGGAGGCTTCGGGGTTTCTTTGATCTTCTGATCTTCCTTCGGCGGGCGATTATCATTGCCGCCTTTTTGCGCAAAAGCGCCGGCCGAAACCATCAGCCCGATTCCAACCGCCGCGAAAATTGATCTTAAGTACTTCATCTTTCTTGCCGCCTCCTCGCGTCTTTCCGTTCGCATGAGGGAGAGGCGGAGAGCTTACGCACCCATTCGGTCAGCAACCTCGGTGCCAGAGTGGCAGGCCATCGACAGCTTAACCCAAAATGCTGGGCGGGGCTATGTTTCGATGGGCTGAGACGCGGATAGGGTGGCTGGGCTCCGCGGAAATAATCCAAGGATTTTGGCGAGTTCTCGCACTTTTTCGCGAAAGCACGAACCATCTCGTGCACAGATGTTACTTGCGCACGATCACGCTGACGCTGCCGACATTGTTGCTGTTGTCGTATGCCCGCAACGATATCGTGTGCTCGCCTGCGCCCGAAATCGGCAAATCAACCGAGAACCGCTCGCGCTGACTGTCGGCGATTCCGTCGTCGGGAAACACCTCGCGCCAACCGCCGCCGTCGATACTGACGTCGGCCCGCTTGATTCGCCCAGTCGCGTCTTCTACGTCAAAGCTGGCGCGCACGCGCTCGCCCGTTACAGCCGCAGCGCCGGCGGCGCGAATGGACGGCGGCGTGTTATCGACGTCCACAGGGTCGCTCAGCCGCTCGCCCGACATTGCTCCCACGAGCGGATTATCGAGCGCATCCGAAGCGATGACTTTGAAAATGTAGCGACCATCCGCGAGACTCGCGGCATCGACCGTGTAGAACGCATCGCGGATGTGCTCTTTCAAGAGCCGGAAGTTGTTCTCTCCCAGTGAGCGATAGTAGACCGCGTATTCCAACGTGTCGCTGTTTCGATCTTCGGCCTGCCACTGTAGTGAACGCGCTCCCCGCTGGAAGACTCGCCGCGGCGGCGCGGTGGCACCCAACCCGAAGATCGTCGGATCCAGACCCGACGATTCAATATTTGGATCGGTAGGCATCTGAAGTTGTGCTTGCAAAGAAACGCCCGGTGGCAAGACCGTAATCGACAGTACCTCAGGCGCAACGTTGCGCGGCAGATAAGCAATGCTCACGTCTTCGAGCTGTGGCTGGGCCGTGCGGTTCCCAGCAGCGCCGCGTAAGATCGCGCGCCACTGAATGAACCGAGCTTTCGGGCTGGAAATCTGCGAACCATTCGCGTCACTGTAGCTGGCCGTCCAATCGCTCCACGTTGAGTCGGGCTTGTCGCTGTTGCCGCTGCGCGTTTGTAACTCGATCGGCCCCTGCCCTCGCCACCAAATGCGACCCCACGCGGACGCCAGCTTCGCATCGCGCACCGGCGATTCGTAGGTGCCTTCGCGCTGCACCGTCTCGCCATAGCGAAATAATTTGCCTTGATTGCTGGACGCAACATAGACGTCGTTTCCATGAGTCGCCATCGCGGAAACCTGGCCTTCAGGTGATTGCAGCAGCAGCGTGTCGCGCCCATCGTCCGTAATCGAGTAGATGCGACCTTTGTCCGAAGTCCCGAGCAAGACGCCGTTGCTGGTCGCGGACACCGCAAAGCCCGTCACTGAAGTCGAACTCCAGACGGTGTCGCTGCCGCCATCCGGCAGGATGCGAAAGACTGCGCTGCGTACATTGGTGAGATCGTTGCGACTCCGAGCCTGAGGCGTCGGCTGCGCTTGTGCGCCCGATTCGTCCGTAGTCGCCGTCGTCGAGACATCGACGGTTGCCGTCGTCGCTGTCTGCGCTTTTGCCGTCGAAGCTGCGTCACTCAACGCCAGAGCGTAAATTGTCCCATCAGCCGCGACGGACAATGCGTGGATTTCTCGGACCGCCGAATCGTAAAGTCCGAAGGCTTTTCCATCACCCGAAATCCTGAGAACCAATCCGCCGGGATCGGTACCCGCAATCAGATCGCCCTGTTTGCTGACCGCGAGCGACATCACATGTGTCTGGTTCGTCTTGAGCAGCAGAGAGCTTTCAGGTTTAGCGCCCGCTGCGCGCACGCGATAGAGCTTGCCGGTGTCGCCTGTTCCGACGGCGAGCGAACCGTCGGGCATGATTGCCATTGACCAGATGTACTTATCGCCGGGATCAAAATAGACGTCGGCCTTTCCGTCCTGAGTTACGCGATAGACCTTGCCGTCGGGTGATGTGGCCGCGAAAACCGATCCGTCTTTGGCAATCGCCAGCGCGGTCACGTCTAGTTCCGCGGCTTTATAGAGCAACGCTCCCTTTCCATCCGCTGTCACGCGAAAGATTTTTCCGTCGTGCCCCGTCCCCAAATAGACGTTGCCGGCGGCGTCTGCGGCGGCCGACCAAATGTAAGGCTGTTCAGTGTCGAAGACTTGATCCAATTTTGGCGCCAACGTCAGCAGGCCATTGTCGGTGACCGACACGCCCTTCGCTTCGCCCTTCAAAAGCTCGGCACGCGAACTCATCTCCCAAACAACCGGTTCGCCGGCGAGCGCGGTGCTCGCGAAAAAAGCGACGCACACGGTCGCGGACACGAGCGAAGTTAAAAATGAATTCAGAAAATGTCTTTGCATTGATTTTAGTTTCAGACTAAGGGACTCAGTTTCCAACGTACTTCGAATAAAGAGAGCGCGCAGTGGCGATATCGTCGGTGCCGCGAATGATCGAGCGCGCATCCTGAAAAACCGTCAGTTCGTATTCGCCGGTGCGAAATCGCAGCAGATAGTCGTTCGCTTTTACCTCGCCTGACGATTCAAGCTTCTCGCCCAACGCCGCGAGATCAATGTGAACGGACGCCGACGGCGATATTTGCACGGCGTGCCGCCCGCACATAACCGCGGCGAACTCGCGCGCTTCGGCGTGCAAGCTTTCGTACTCACCAAGTCCGCATGTCCGACAATCTGCTAGTGGATCTCCAATCGAGATCTTTCGCCACTCATTGCGCCAGACATCAAACTGCATAAGTGAATTGTGCAAGCTGTCTAACTGGCCGGTCAGTAACTTTAAGGCTTCGGTAACCTGAACGGAAGCAATCACGCTGATGATGGGCATGATGACTCCCGCAGTGTCGCACGTTGGCGCGCTCGCTGCAGGCGGCGCTTCCGGAAAGATGCATCGCAAACAGGGCGTCTGATGCGGTCGAATCGTCATCGTCACGCCGTAAGAACCAACGGCCGCGCCATACACCCAATTCTTTTCGTGCTTGACGCACGCGTCGTTAATCAGATAACGCGTGGCGAAGTTGTCGGTGCCATCGATGACAACATCGGCGTCCGAAACGAAACGTTCAATGTTTGAATGATTGACATCAGCGACTTCGGGTTCGACCACAATGTCACTGTTGATTTCGCGAATTCGATTTGCGCACGCAATCGCTTTCGGCAAGCGTTCAGTCGCATCGCGTTCGGTGAACATCGTCTGCCGCTGCAGGTTCGAGAACTCAACGAAATCGCGATCGACGATCCGCAGTTTGCCGGCGCCCGCGCGAGCCAACGCTTCGGCTTGGGCAGATCCCAACGCGCCACAGCCGATGATCACGACCCGCGAATCGCGTAGTCGCTGCTGTCCCGCAGCGCCGATGCCATCAAAAAGAATTTGCCGGCTGTAACGATCGTTGGTTTTCAGGTTCGACTGCATTCACTATCAGATGCCGAGGTGGCGCGTCACCGCAGCGCGCATCACGTCAATGTCGGGCTGCTTTCCGATCCACAGCTTGAACTGCTCGATAGCCTGCGCAATCAACATTTCCAAGCCGCCAATGGTTTCGCAACCCGCCGCGCGCGCTTCGCGCAAGAAACTTGTCTCAGACGGATTGTAAACGAGATCGTAAGCTAATCGCACCCCGCGCAATTGTTCAGCAGATACGACCGTATCGTGTTCGCGATCACCAAGGGTTCCGAGCGGCGTGGCGTTGACGAGCAGATCGTATCCCGCGAAACTGCGCGTCGAAAGTTGCTGGTATTTCACAGCAAACGTCTTTGACAGAAACTCTGCTTTTGCTTTGTCGCGCGCGAAAATCGTTACGTCTGCCCCTTTCTGTTTCAGCGCCCAGACTGCCGCGCGCGCCCCGCCACCGGCGCCGATGACCGCGCATCGCGCATTGTTGATTGCCGGCATTGCTGCCTGCAACGGCGCGAGGAACCCGGCCGCATCGGTGTTGTAGCCATGCAGTTCCTTGCCCTGAACAACGATTGTGTTGACGGCTCCGATTTCGCGCGCTGCGACATCAATCCAATCGAGGCATTGCATCACCATGGATTTATGCGGCGCCGTCACGCTCAAGCCACCAACATTTAAATCGAGCTCGCACGTCTTTGGATGAACCATGCGTCGCACGAACTGGACCACGTCGCCAACGTCGAACGGAATGAACACGGCATTCATGTCCATCGTGGCGAACGACGCGTTATGGATGTGTGGTGATAGCGAGTGGCTGACGGGACGGCCGGCGATACCAAAGACTTTAGTGTCGCGATCAATGCGATCAATTCGATACAGATCGCGCAGCTCGCGCGCTGTCAATTGTCCCGGCGCACTTCCCTTCTCAGCCTCGAGTGCCGCAAATGTCAGAAACGATCCGCGCGCCGGGCCGAGAATGCGCGTCATCACGCCCGCCGGTCCCATCGCAATCGCGATCATTTCGCGGCCGTCGCGTTTGGCGCGCTCAAGCAACTTGAAAATCGGAATGCAGTCCGTCGCGTCATCGGCTTGCACAGCAATTTTTAGAACGCGAGATTCTGTCTGCGACATTGATTCATAAATCTTCTCGATGTCTGCCGGGACTCCGACGAAATCGTGATAAGAGCAAATCGTGCGATCCCAGTCGCGATAGTTCATGCCGGCGACGTCGCTGCCTTCCCTCGCTCTTTTCTGAAGCAGTAACGCAAGATCGAGTTCCAAATCCCAGAAATCGTCCCGATGTGATCGAAGCAAATCGGTCTGTAATCTAAAGGAGAGTCGATCCTCGGCGCCGATCGGACGAGCACCGCCATACTCCGCAGGTCGCAGCGTACGGATGATGGGTTGGTTAATTAATTTCAGCGCACTCGCGATTGCTTGACCAGCAGAGCTCAACTCGATTTCCGCCAGGTAATCGAGACGCAATTCGATCATGTCGGCTTCTGCGGCAGCGCGCTGCACCGCACTCGCCAATTCATCAGCGCGTTTCACGCAGACCGGAATGCAAATTCTGGCTTTCGATTTCATACAAGCAAAACGAAAGGCGATGGAGTCTTATCATCCATCGCCTCGATTGTAATCGAACAATCGCCCACAGCGACTAGGACGTCTTGTTACTGTCCCACGGATCGAACTGACGCGTTCGCGCGTCAGTTCCCAAGTGCCGCGTCGTTCCTTCGGTGACGCTTGAGACGGGCGGCCGCAACTCGTTCGTGTTGCCGGCGGGCAAATTCTGGGGCTGAGCTACGTACGACATTTGCGACTGGCCTTGTTGCGTCTGCGATTTCAGTTGGTTCGCGCGAATGATTTCAGACATTCCCTTGCCCAACATTGCGAATGCCGGAATCAGCATCCAGAACCACCAAACGCTGGCGCCGATGGGCGAGCCCCAAATCGCCAACGCAACGGCGACGGCGATAAAACCAAAACCCATCACCAACGTTCTGACGCCTTCGTCCAGACTCGCCTGCCGCGAACGCTGTCGGCGGCGGCCACGACGTCCGAACTCATCCGGCGGCGCGGTCACCAACTCTCCAGTGAGTGCCTGGGGAATTAGACTAAGGTTCGCGCCACAGGCCCGACAGAAGTGGGCGCCATCAATATTTTGGGCGGCGCATTTAGGGCAGAACATGGAAACGATTAGCTCCGGAAGTGATTATAGCTTCGGGCGATAAAACTTAAGAAAGTGCGTTCGGCTTCCCGTGTTCAAATCATCGCTTGAAAATCGGCAGCCGCGTCAGAAAGGTCGGGTCTTCGCCTCGACACCCAAATGTCGCGTCGTTCCTTCGGTAACGCTCGGCACTGGCGTCATCAATTCGTTCGTGTTGGCCACAGGAAGATCCGGGGTGCGGACCGCATTAACCAACGGCTGAGGCGGTTGTTCACGTTCAATCTTCCGGCTTCTGACTCGTGCCAATTCTGAAAAACCGCGAGCGAACAACACGATCGCGGGCACCAGCAGCCAGAACCACCAGCGCTCACTGCCC
>Ga0207703_10000201_pt1 | contig 69654 bp, 71 predicted proteins | sample KBSSwiS12_FD_184304 | JGI IMG/M metagenome (GOLD analysis project Ga0207703, IMG submission 184304) | Switchgrass rhizosphere microbial communities from Kellogg Biological Station, Michigan, USA - KBS Switchgrass S1-2 (SPAdes) (version 2) | ecosystem: Host-associated > Plants > Roots >...
GGCGGCCTGGGCGGCTGATCCGGCGGGCGTCGGCCGGAAGTTGCTGGTGGTCCGGGTGGAGGACTGTGACCGGCCGGGCCTGCTGGCGCAGGTCGTCTCCCTCGATCTGTTCGGCCGGTCGGAGGAGGACGCCCGCGTAGGGCTGGTGGACGCGGCGAGGCTGGCCGTATCCGGCGGCCGGGCGAAGCCGCCGATAGCACCGCCATTCCCGGTTGGCCGGGCGGTGCCGGAACGGCCGTCGTTCCCCGACACCGCCCCGGACCGTAGCCCAGGGCCCGTCCCGGGCCCGGCGCCGGATGGCGGCATTCATATCGGGTCGGTGTCCGCGCCCGGCGGGCAGGCGGTCGGGGTGAACCACGGGCAGATCAGTCAGGACACCGGCCGGCGGACGCGATGACCACTCCCGTGCCGGACAGCGGCGGTCCAAACCGGCCACCAGTCGCGGTGGAGACGGTATCCGCGCCCGGCGGGCAGGCCGTCGGGGTCAACTACGGCCAGATCTACGGCACCAGACCGGGCTACGAACTGGCACCGTTCCCGGTGGCGGCGCCCGCCCCGCCACGGTCGGTGGGTGAGGCGCCGAGCCGGCTGCTGTCGGCCCGCTACCGGCTGGTTCCATTCGCGGGCCGGCACAGGGAGTTAGACGACCTGGCCGCGTGGCGGGACGACAGTGTCCGGCTGGCGGTGCGGCTGGTCCACGGGCCGGGGGGTCAGGGCAAAACCCGGCTGGCGGCCCGGTTCGCCGCGCTCTCAGCCGCCGCGGGCTGGACGGTGTGGACCGGCCGGCAGGATACGGCTCTGATCCCGGGCAGCCCGCCGCCGGAGCTAGCGGCGGGCCAAGGTGTGCTGGTCGTGGTGGACTACGCGGAGCGGTGGCCGCTGGCGGATCTGTTCGGGCTGCTGGCGGATCGCCGGCTATCAGCCGACGCTCCGGTCCGGGTGGTGTTGCTGGCACGCCCGGCGGGTGCGTGGTGGGCGTCGCTGTCCCACCGCCTAGACGACCAGGATGTGGCGGTCTCCGACCTGCGGCTCGAGCCCGTCGCCGACTCGGCGGCGTCGGGCGAGGTGCTCACGGTCGCGGCCGCCCCTTCCGACAGCGCGATGACCACCGTCAGATGGTGGGCGATGATGTCGTGCATCTCGCGGGCGATCCGGGCCCGTTCCTCGGCCACCGCCAGCTGGGCCCGCTGGTCCTGCTCCTGCTCGAGACGCTCGGCCCGCTGGCGGAGCTGGACGAGGTAGGCCGCCCGGGTGCGGGTGTAGATCCCCAGCACACCGGCGGCCGCCATCCGGGGCCGGCCAGGCCAGCGGCGTAGCGCTCCCGAGCTTCGAGGAACCGCCGCCATGCGCCGACTCGCGGACAGGTAGCACCCTTTCCGATCGTTCGGGGTGGGGCTAACGTTAGCCCCACCCCGAACGAACTGGGAGGGCCCAGTGGCCATCGAAGGCATCACCGACCTGACGGCGGCCGCCGCGCGGGTCCGCGAACTCGCGCCCGACGCCGAACAGCTCACCGCCATCGAGGCCGAGGCCGGCAGCGACCTGCACAGCATCTGGCTCGACACGACCACCAGCACTGTCTACTGGGCGTGGGAGGAGCCCATCCCCGCCGGCCAGATCGCCCGCTGCTTCCTGGAGACCCTGCCCGCGGGCGACGCGGTCGACCGGATCGAGGAGGCCATCACCGCCGCCCGTGACCGGCTGGAAGGCCCATGGGCATACGCCGACGGCGGCGACGTCGAGCATGATCTCGACGCCGTAGACGAGTACCACGACGTCGTCATAGCGGCCATCGCCGCCGATGACCTCGTCCGCCAGGTCGCCGAGGAGCGCCCTGACCAGGTCATCGGGTTCATGGCGTCGGTCCTGAACAGCCGGATCGAACTCGCCCGGCGGGCCGCGGCCCGCGCCGCGGCTGTCCGCGCCTACTGGCTGGCCAGCCAGTACGACCCCGACCAGCGCGGTTCGCAGGCCGCGCTCGCCCGCGCGCTCGGGATCGCTCCGGCGACCCTCTCGGAGGTCCTCAAGGACGACCGGGCACGCCGCGACAGGATCCGCGCGGCCGCCGCCCGCGAGCGGTCCGGCGTCGCCGCCGACGAGGAGATGTAGCGGTGGGCTGCGACCATCCGACCGGGGCCGAACGCTACGGCACCGCTGCGCGCCACACGGACCGCCCCGACGGGCACACCCGCCCCCAGCCCGACCCCGAACGGGTCGGCGCCGGCTGGACGGTGCCCCCCTGCCTGTACGGCGGCCTCACCGCCGCCGTCTTTCGGCATCGCGTCAGCCTTGCGTCGACGTGGCCAGTTCGGGCGCGACCCGGCGGCGCGAGGGCTATCACCCTCATCCACCGTCACCGGCGCTCGGGCGACCGGCGCGCTGCCTGCCCGACCTGTGGCCCTGCCCGCCAGTCGCGCGGAGCGGAGGAGGAGCTCGCCATGCTGGCCGAGGGCGTGGACGCACCGTTCCCATCGGATACAGCGGACGCCGAGGCACAGCGACAGCCCGGTTCGGGGGCCGACGCGGGTCTGGTCCGCCAGCGGGCGGCGGCGAGCCGCTCCGCGGCGACGGGGCCGCCCCGCCGGCAGGTCGATCCCTGTGATGGATAGCGTGGATGTGCCTCGGCCGGGGAATCCCTCAGATCATCGTGGGCCGCGAGCCCTTACTCCAGGGATGGGGAGAACCGGCCGGGGCAACCAGCCCGCAGCGGACACCACCACCGGCGTCCCTGTCTGCGGGATCGACCTCGGCCGCTACACCCATCACGTCGTCGTCCTCGACGGGGCGGGGAGCGCCGTCGAGAACCGCACGATCAGCCACGACCAGCGCGGGCTGGCCGTCCTGACCGGCCTCCTGCGCGCCCGCGGCGACCGGCCCGACCGTCCGATCCCGGTCGCGGTCGAATCCCCCCACGGCCTGCTCGTCACCGATCTACGCCGCGACCGGCCGGTCTACGCGCTCAACCCGCTGGCCGTGCGCCGCTACCGCGAGCGGATCAGCAACAGCCGTGCCAAATCCGACAGCGCCGACGCCTACACGCTGGCCCGGCTGCTGTTCACCGACCGCGATCAGCACCGGCCGCTGCCCGCCGTGTCGGCCGCGACCCGCCAGGTCGCCGCGCTCAGCCTCGCGCACCACCGTCAGGTCCACCGGCGTACCAGCGCCCAGCTGCGCCTGGCCGAGCATGTCATCGGCTACTACCCGGCCGCGGCCGCGATCGCGAGCCGCTACGAGGAACGCTTCGCCCACCGCGACGTCCGCGCGTTGCTGCGCGCCGCGCCGACCCCCGGACAGGGCCGGACGCTGACCCGCGCCGACATCATCGCGCTCCTCCACAGCGCCGGACGACGCCGCCAGCTTGAGGACCGCGCCGACACCCTGCGGGCCGACCTCCGCCAGGACCGGTGGCGCGACCTCGACATCGAGGAGACCGCCGGCACGATCACCCTCCTGCTGGTGGAGGAACTCGACAGATCGCTCGACGCCGAGCAGTCCCTCCAGGCAGCTTTGGAGGCGGTCTTCGCCGCTCACCCGCTCGCCCCGACTCTGGTCAGTTTCCCCGGCCTCGCCACGGTCCTCGGCGCCCGGCTGCTGACCCACCTCGGCGACCAGATCCCCGACCAGTTCCCTACCCCGGCCGCGCTGCGCGCCTACACCGGTATGGCGCCCGTGACCATCGCCAGCGGGACCAGCCTCTCCGCCGTCGTGCGGCGTACCCGCGGCAACACCGCGCTACGCGACACCTGCCGCAACTGGGCGTTCTCCGCGCTCGCCTCCCCCGGCGCCCGCCAGCTCTACGACCACCGCCGGGCCGTCGGCGACCGCCACGACGCGGCCCTGCGCCGGGTCGGCTACCGCCTCGTGAGCTGCCTGTGGCACTGCCTCACCCACGGCCGCCACTACGACGAGGACCTCGCCTGGCCGTCCGGGAAAGGGTGAGTCGCGAGCAGGGCCTGAGCCGTGAGACGCGCCCCGGCCCTGCCGACACCGGGTCAGGCGCCCTCCGGAAGGTCGTCGACATCGCTGGTGGGGTCGAGCACCTTCCATAGACGGAGACGCTCGACGAGCTGGTGTCCGGCAACGCTTTGGATGTCCATGGCGCCGTCGTTGACGGTGGGCATGATCGGGGTATTGAAAAGCCCGTCGGCGGGTGGCCGGCGGGGCTGTGTGCTCAGGCTGTCGCGGTGGTGCTCACTCTGTCGTGCCCTCGGCGACGGCGACGCGGGCGGCGGCGTGATCGACGATGGTCTTGTTCAGGGCGTAGGTGGCGACGAGGGCTTGGACGGCGAGGTTGTTCACGGCACGGGGCAGGCCGCAGACCGTAGTCAGCCTGGCGGGTCCGAGCCCGTCGTCCCTGCACGCGCGGGGATCTCCCCCTGCTGCCGGGTCCGTCCGCGACGTCCAGGGTCGTCCCCGAATGCGCGGGGATCTCCCTTGCGGCCGGCGGGTCGGGGTGTGGTCGGGGTGCGGCTACGTCCGCAGTGGGATGAGATGAAGTTCATAGACAGCACGATCCTTTCCTGGACCCTTGAACGACGGCGTGACGAATACGCCGCTGATGACAATAGAGCTAGTCTTATTTATGTATCCCAATTTCGTCCAGGTGGCATGAGCGGCGACATTCTCTGGTTCCGACGTCAGGTAGATACGCCTGCACCCCCAGGCGATCGCGCGGTTTTTCACCGTTTCAAGGAGCTGCCGAGCGATGCCGGCCCGCCGGTGATCGGGATGGATCATAATGTCCTGAATATAGATATCGTCGGGGCAATCCTGACTCCTAAACGCCAAGAGGGCGCCAACTAAAGCGCCAGCGCCATCAGAGGCAACGAGACAGGTTGATGAGAACAACGTCGCGTAAAGCCAGTAGTCAGATTGGCCACGTACCCTGATATACGGCTCGCCGAGCGCCATGAGCGACGCAACCTCGCCGATATCATTCTGTTCCAATGGTCGAATCACCATCGATTCCCCTATATGTGAGGAGGCGAGCAAGTTGCCGGGCGGCAACCGTGGGGTTGACTGCCTCGGTTATTCCGCGACCGACGATGAGGATGTCCCAGTCAAGACTGTGGATGATCGAATGATCGGATGGGCTGAACCCGCCGGACACGCAGATGGGGAGCTGGGTCCAGGCACGTAGGGCGCGGGCGCTGGCGAGGGGGTGCCGGCCGCCCGCGCCGAGGTCGATGTTGGTAGTTATGACGAAGGCATCGACACCGGCCCGTTCCATCTCGCGGATCCAGTCGCGAGAGGCTTTGGGGGCCGAAAGGTCGAGGAGTATGGGAACGCCGAGACGGCGGCCGGCTCGGACGGCGGCGGACACGCTGGCTGTGGTGGCCGGTCCTATGAGAAGGACAGCGTCAGCGCCGGCTTCGGCCGCGAGGAGAACCTGGTCCCGGCCCCAGTCGGCGGACATCATCTCGGCGATAACGGTCGCCTGTGGTACCGCCTGCTTAATAGTCTCGATGGCGCGTACCCCGGCCTCCTTGATGAGGGGATCACCAATTTCGACGATGTCGAGGCCGGCGTCGACGACAGCGGCGGCCACGGCGACGGCTTGGCCGAGGTCGCGGGTGTCCAGCGCGGTCTGGATTCTGCGAGCGCCTCGAAGGTTCCGGAATTCGTCGGCCCGCATTGGCGCCTGCAAGAGAGAGCCGGGCGTACCTGGCTGACGCAGCGCGGCTGCCTCGCGGCGTACGAGCCAGCTCGGGTCCGCATCGCCAGCGGCGAGGAGCCTGTGGCGCAGATCGTTCGACGGGCGGGCCGCGCTGGTTCGAGTCTCGCGAAGCAGGCGGAACAGTGCCCGCGATCGCGCAATGGGCGCACGGGTACTGGTCTCCCGGCCGTGGACGATGGCGAGCCGCTGGACGAGCGCGGCCAGGCTGCCAGGGCATCTGGTCCAGGCGGTCGCCTCATCGAGCGCGAGCGCCGCAATTTCGTGATCTTCATACTCCTCGACTTCGTCCGAGATGACGGCGTCGAGGGTGCTTGCACGGACGTGCCAGCTCGCGTCGCGTAGGAGCGCGAGCAGATAGTGACGGCGGGTCCCGTCGACGGCGCGGAGAGCGGGCGGGACGGCGGCGCGAACCTTGTAGTCGGGATCGACGAGAAGCGCGCTGATGATTTTCGTGCCTGTGCCCTTGGACGTGGGTGCGCCCTTGGCCAGGCCCTCGGCGAGAGCGGCCCGGACGCGCCAGTCGCTGTGGCTTATCAGGGTGTCGAGCGTCGTGTCGGTGCGGGCGGTCTCACCAATGAAAAGATAATAGTGACGCGCAATGAAGGTCGCAATGTCACCGTCGGCGAAAGCCGTTTCCTGGAGGAATTGTCTCGCGCCGTCAACATTGAGAATACGGGCCAGTGCGGCGGCGATGTCGTCCCAGAGGGTAGATCCATAGCGGCGCAGCAGCGCGGCGAGCCAAGGGAAATAGCCGTCGCCGAGCGCGATGGTGATAGCGGCCGTGCTTAGCAGCGCGCGGGCTAGGGGAACCACTGTGGCTTCGTCGCAGCGGCGGGCGGCGGTCCGGAGGACGTCGTCTGACGCAAACCCGGGTTGATCACCGATGAGGCGGATCATCAACGGAAGGGCGCTGTCGGTGTCGACGGTTGGAGAGAGCGCGATCGATGCCAGTATGTCGCTGGCAGTGCTGCCCAAGGCGTATACGACGAGCTCGAAAAGGCTGCGCAGGGCTGGCGACAGGTTCGCCTGAACGGCGAGTTGATTGAGTGCGGCGACGGCCGGTGCGGTAGCGGCTCGCCCCTCGGCGGCAATGACGTGGCCGATCAGCCGCGCGAGGAAGAATTCGCGGATGACGTCGTGACCGAAGATTTCTGTCGATCCAGGAAAACGAGCGGATGTGCTATCGGCGGCTGGGGCCCGTTCGGGGGGCGGGGCAATGCTCGGCCCGAGCAGAGAGAGCAAAAGCGGGGGGATAAGGGACGCCGCGTCAGCCAGTGCGCGATTCGTCAGGACGGCAATCGTCGCCTCAGGCTGCACGCTGGAGGCCCGGACGATCGCGGTAACGCAGTAGTCGAGCAGGCGGAACGCATTGGTCGCGTCGACCGGTGTCGCATCTCCCGCTGCGGCAACCAGTTGCAGGTAGAGGGGTAGGCGTATGAGATCCTGGATGGAGCGCGAAAGGTCCGTGTATCGCGGCTCATTTTCCTGCCGCGAACTATCCCAGATGCGTCGCGCCTCGGCGGCGGCCCAGGGCTCCAGCCGGAACGATGCCGATGGCAGGAGCGAGGATACACCAAACGTGGAGGCCGCAAGGATTGGATGGGGCGAGGGGTCCGGTTCGGGCGGGGTCCTGGCGACGATGAAGAATCGCAGGGTGCGCGTTGTGACCTGGCGCAGGATTCCGTCTACCTGCCGGAAGAGGTGTTCGGTGATCTCCCGGGTGTTGGCGCCGTCGATGATGACGGTCAGCGGTCTGTCGAGATCCTGGCATTCCTGTTCGAGCGTGAGAAGTGGGTCCTCGCCTGCCCCGACTGAGCCGAATCGCAGGATTGTTGTCGCCAGATCGATCGGCTCGCGCTCGCCGACGCCGTCGACCCGATGGATCTGGAAGTCGGACCGGTCGGCAAGCTGAGCGGCGAGGTAGGCGGCGAGGGAACTCTTGCCGCTCCCTGGGCCTCCCGTCAGGATGAATACCCGCGACCGTGAGCCGAGAAAATCGCTGACCGCGCTGACGGCACGGGCCGGAGGATGGTAGTCCACCCGTCGGCCGGTGGCCGGGGTGGTCGCGTCGAGCACGGCGCGGGTACGGATACGCGACCGTACGGCGAGGCCGCGATCCCGTTGCGGGTCGGGTTCGGGGACCACCGTTGTGTTCGGCGGACCGAGCTGGGGCGGGGCGACCTTTGAGACGGAAAGGGCCGCCAGGAATCTGGCTCTCTCCTGCGCGGAGGCACGCGCGAGCAACGTATCGAGCAGGCTTTGGGTCTCGTAGCGCAGCCGTGCCAGCGACCCCTTGCTCTCCCAGTTGCCCACACTCGTCGTGGACACGCCGAGCTTGTCCGCGAACTCGCGGACACTCACCCGCATTGCCTGGCGGAGAGCCAGTGTCTCCCGGCCGGACCAGCGTTCGACGCCTGCCGGGTGAGGGTCAGCTTCGATCTCACGGCGCGTCCCGGACATCACCAGTCAGGGTAGCCGTTCGCGGGTGGCCGGGGTGGGCAAGAGCGGGGCAACACTGGCACACAACTGGCTTTCGCCGGTGATGCGCCTCGGGAGAGCCTTCTTCCGACGGCACGAGGTCGGACGCCGTCATAGACGCGGGGAGCGGGGCCGAGGCCGGCGGTTCTCCGTGTCTGTGGCCCGACCACCCCCGTCGCTCGTGAAGATCGCTACCCCGCCGGGCTACTCGTATGCCAATCCGGTCGGGGGCTCCGCCTCATACATGGGCTCTGCGGACTGTCGTCAGAGAGGCGAGATGATCAATGTCCACTAGTACAGCGCATCCCACCGCGATCGTGGTCCTGTCCGGTGGCTTGGACAGCACCACGCTGGCCTACCACCTGCGCGACGACGGCTACGACCTGCGGCTGCTCTCCGTGGACTACGGGCAGCGGCACCGACGGGAGCTCGATTTCGCGGTCGCGACCGGTCGACGTCTGAACGCTCCGCACCACGTGGTCGACCTGTCCTCCGTGGGCCTGCTTCTGCGAGGAAGCGCCCTGACCGACACCTCGGTCAACGTCCCCGACGGCCACTACACGGACACCACCATGCGAATCACGGTGGTCCCGAACCGCAACGCGCTGATGTTGGACACGGCCGTGGCGATCGCCGTCACCTACCGGGCGGACGCGGTCGCCTTCGGCGCGCACAGCGGTGACCACACGATCTACCCCGACTGCCGGCCGGTGTTTCTGGAAGCGTTCAGGCGGTCCGCCCAACTGGGCAACGAGGGAGCCCTGCACGACGCGTTCCAGATCATGGCGCCCTTCCTGAGCTGGAGCAAGGCCGACATCGTCCTGCGCGGCGCCGAGCTGGGGGTCCCCTTCGACGACACCTGGTCGTGCTATCGCGGCGAGGACGTGCACTGCGGAGGGTGCGGCACGTGCGTCGAACGTCGGGAGGCGTTCGCCAGCGCCGGTGTCGATGATCCAACCTCGTACGCGACGGTGTGAGCCGGCCAGGATGTTCACAATCGCAAAACGCTTCACCTTCGACGCGGCTCACGTCCTGAACGGTTTGCCCGCCGGCCACAAATGCGGCCGTCTTCATGGTCACACCTACACAGTCGAGGCGGAGATCGCCACGGCTAGCCTGGTGCCGCCCGGCTTCGTGACCGATTTCGCCCATCTCACGCCGCTACGCGACTACATCAACGACGAGTTCGACCACGAGTTGCTCAACGACGTGCTCGACGTCGAGCCGACAGCGGAAGCGCTCGCGCGCCACTTCTTCGACTGGTGCGTCACAATGTTGACACCCGATCTTGATGGCGCCACCGTACGCGCGGTCCGGGTTTGGGAGACGACAGCCGCGTGGGCCGAGTACCGCCCGGAGCCGGCGTGAGTACCACTACCCTGCGCGTCGCCGAGTTGTTCGGCCCGACCGTGCAGGGGGAAGGGCCGGCCGCCGGGGAGCGGGCCGCCTTCGTCCGTCTGTCCGGCTGCCCGCTGGCCTGCGCGTGGTGCGACACGCCGTACACCTGGGATGCAGGACGGTTTGGTTCTACGTGATTCGAGTGGCCCCACCCCACCGACGGGATCTGGCCCCACCCCGGTCTGGCGGGGGTCGATTCGGTGAGTTCTGGCCCCACCGACGGTGGTCGACGGTGAGTGACGTCCAGGGCTTTTCGTGATCGTTCGGGGGCGGCGCGCCGCCCCCGAACGATCACGAAAAGCGTTCCGGTTCGCGCTGCCGGGATGGCGTGGTCTCTGCGTGGCTCGTGCCGGGTTGGCCGGCGGGTCGGGGCGGCGGGGTCGGACGATCGGGTCACCCCGGTGGTGTGGAGGCCCGGCTGGTGGCGCCGAAGTCGAAGGTGGAACTGTTCGCGGCGATCCGCAGGGACTCCCGCGTCGAGGGCCTGTCGGTGCGGGCGTTGGCGGACAAGTACAACGTGCACCGGCGCACGGTCCGGGAGGCGTTGTCGGGGGCGTGGCCGGCGCCGAGGAAGAAGCCGCCGCCGCGGCGGTCGCGGCTGGACCCGTTCAAGCCGGCGGTCGATGCGATGTTGCGGGCCGACCTGGACGCCCCGGCCAAGCAGCGGCACACGGTCCGGCGGATCTTCGACCGGCTGGTTGCCGAGCACGACATGGAAGGCGTCTCCTATTCGACAGTCTGCGACTACGTCGCCTGGCGGCGCCCTCAGCTGCGTGAGGAGGCCGGCCGGGGGCCGGCGGAGGTGTTCGTTCCGCAGTCCCACCAGCCGGGGCAGGACGCCGAGGTCGACTTCGGCGAGGTCTGGGTCCGCCTCGCGGGGGTGTCGACGAAGTGCTTCCTGTTCGTGTTCCGGATGTCGTACTCCGGCAAGGCGGTGCACCGGGTGTTCGCGTCGTGCGGGCAGGAGGCGTTCCTGGAAGGGCACGTGCACGCGCTGCGGGTGCTCGGCGGGGTGCCCACCGGGAAGGTCCGTTACGACAACCTGACCCCGGCGGTGTCGCGGGTGACGTTCGGCCGGGGCCGGACCGAGACCGACCGCTGGCTGGCGTTCCGGTCCCACTACGGTCTCGAGGCTTTCTACTGCCTGCCAGGCCAGGAGGGCGCGCACGAGAAAGGCGGGGTCGAGGGCGAAGTCGGCCGGTTCCGCCGAAACCGGCTGGTCCCAGTCCCAGAGGTCGACTCGCTGGCCGAACTCAATGCGGAGGTCGAGGTCTGGGACGCCGCCGACGACGACCGGCGGATCGGCGCCCGCTCCCGCACGGTCGGGGAACACTTCGCCGTCGAGGCGCCGCTGCTCGCCCCGCTGCCCGCCGACGAGTTCGCCACCGCCAGGGTGTTCACCCCGCGGGTGGACCGCTACGGGCAGGTCACCGTCCGGATGAACCGGTACTCGGTGCCGGTCCGGCTCGCCGGCCGCAAGGTGAGGGTCCTGCTCGGCGCCTGCGAGCTGGCCGTCTACGACGGCCGGACCCTGGTCGCCCGGCACGAGCGGCTGGCCACCAGGGGGCAGTCCCGCCTCGAGCTCGACCACTACCTCGAAGGGCTGCTCCGCAAGCCGGGTGCGCTGCCCGGCGCGACCGCGTTGGACCAGGCCCGGGCGGCGGGGAAGTTCACCCCGGTCCACGACGCCTGGTGGGCCGCGGTCCGCGCCGCCCGAGGCGACGCCGACGGCACCCGGGCACTGGTCGAGGTGTTGCTGCTGCACCGTTCCCTGGCCCACGAGCACGTCGTCGCCGGGCTCGCCGCCGCCCTGTCGGCGGGCGCGCTGACCCCGGACGCGGTCGCGGTCGAGGCCCGCAAGGCCGCCCAGGCCGACACCCCGCCGCCCGCCGTCGGCGACGAGCCGGCGAGCGACCTGCCGGCGGTGGCGTCGCTGACCCGGCACCGGCTCGCCGCGCTGCCCGCCGACGACCGGCCCCTGCCCTCGGTCGCCGCCTACGACCAGCTGCTGCGCAACCAGCCGCCCGCCCGCGCCGAAGGAGACCGCCGATGACAGCCCACCGCCACCGGGGCCTGACCGAACAGGCCGCCGACGCCGCCGTCGACACCGCCTGCCGTGTCCTGCGCCTGCCCACTGTCCGCGCCCAGTACGGCGCCGCCGTCACCGCGGCCGAACGCGAACAGATGACCTACCGTGGGTTCCTCGCCGAACTGCTCATGGCCGAGTGCGAGGACCGCGACCGCCGACGCAGCGAACGCCGCACCAAAGCCGCCGGCTTCCCCCGGCAGAAGTGGCTGAAGGACTTCGACTTCGACGCCAACCCCGCGATCGAGCCCGCCGTCGTGAACAGCCTCGCCAGCTGCGACTGGGTCCGCAAGGGCCAGCCCCTCTGCCTGATCGGGGACTCCGGCACCGGCAAGTCCCACCTGCTGATCGCGCTGGGCACCGAAGCCGCCGCCGCCGGCTTCCGGGTCCGCTACACGCTCGCCGCGAAACTCGTCAACGAGCTCGTCGAGGCCGCCGACGACAAGCAGCTCAACAAGACCATCGCCCGCTACGGCCGCGTCGACCTGCTCTGCGTCGACGAGCTCGGCTACATGGAACTCGACCGCCGCGGCGCCGAACTCCTGTTCCAGGTCCTCACCGAACGCGAAGAGAAGAACAGCGTCGCGATCGCCTCCAACGAGTCGTTCTCCGGCTGGACCAAGACCTTCACCGACCCCCGCCTCTGCGCCGCGATCGTCGACCGCCTCACCTTCGGCGGCAACATCCTCGAGACCGGCACCGCCTCCTACCGGCTCGCCCGCACCCGCGCCCAGCAGCAGGTCACCACCTGACCGGAGCGACAGGCGCGCCACGCACCAGCCCACGCCCGGACCGCCAGTAGCCCCGCACCGAAGCGAAACCGTCGGATGATCAAGGTGGTGGGCGCGCCCACCACCTTGATCATCCGACGGTCACTTGTAGTAGTCGGAGGTGGGGCCAAAACTCGTTCCCAGGACGACCCCAGAACGCCGACAGGTGGGGCCAGAACACATCCGTAGGTGGGGCCGACTCCCACCCGCGACGCCAGGACGGTTCGATCTTGCGGCTGAAAGCCGGGAAATGACCGTCCAGGAAGTGACGGCCTGGGTCCGCACGATTCCCACAGATCTGGTGGTGATCACAGGCGGTGAGCCGCTCCTACAACGGCGGCCGCTGGACCTGCTGGTCGGCGCTCTGTCGGAGACGGGCCGTCGAGTCGAGATCGAAACAAGCGGCGTCCTCCCTCCGAGCAAGGCGCTGCTCGCATCAACCAGACGGTTTGTGGTGTCACCCAAACTCGCGAACAGCGAACTGATCAGGCGTCACCGGGTCCGGCCCGCCGCGTTGGCGGCGTTCGCCGCTTCCGGCAAAGCCGTGTTCAAGTTCGTGGTGGAGAGCCCGGCGGAGTTGGACGAGGTGGCGGCGCTCGCGGAGGCACATAGCCTGGCCCCAGTCTGGATCATGCCGGAAGGAATAACGTCCGACGCGGTCACCGCCGGACTGCGGGCGCTCGCGGGTCCAGTTCTGGCCCACGGCTGGAATCTCACCGGCCGGCTGCACGTACAGGTCTGGGGGGATGAGCGTGGGCGCTGACCAGCGAGCCCTAGGACCTGAGCGGGGCCGTCGTTCATGCCGCCCGGGGCCGCGCGTGCAGGGTAGCGAACCGGGGTGTGACGGGGGCGGCATGATCGTTCCTGCCGCTCAGGCCAAGCTGATGGTAACGCCGAACGGGCCGCCGAGGCGAGCACATTCACTCATGCCGGTCTTCGCGGACCCGAAATATCTGCACCACGCCGCACGGGACTGCATGCGCCGCCAGTCGTCGCCGGGAGCGGACGGTGTCAGCTGGGCGAACTATCGGCAGGGTCTGCGGGAGCGGATCGAAGCCCTAAGCAGAGCATTGACGACGGGATCCTGGCGGCCCGGGCCGGTGCGCCCGGTAGTCGTCACCACCTACACCGGCAAACCCATGACCGTGCTGATCCCGACGGTCGAGGACCGCATCGTGCAGCGAGCCCTGCGCACGGCGGTGGAACCGGTCCTCGAAGCCGGCGCGTTCGCTCCGTGGGTCTCCGGATTCCGTCCAGGCCGCAACAGGATCACCGCGATCCGCGACGTCGCCGCCCACCTGGCCGCTGGCTTCAGCTACGTCGCGGACCTGGATGTCGCGCAGGTATCCGCCGGCTCGACCGCCGCCGAAGTCACCGACTGGCTCGCCCGCTACGTGAGCGACGGAACCTTCCTAGCCTGCTTTCGGACGGCGCTAACGGCATTGCCGGAGCCACTGGCGCCGGGCAGCGGCCTCGCCCCGCTGCTGATCAATCTCCGGCTCTCCCGAGTCGACGCTCTTCTCGGCGGCATGGCTGTCGTGCGTTTCGCGGACAACTACTGCGTGTTCACCACGTCTCGGCCGGCCGCGCGGGCGGCGTTCGAGCGGGTCACCGCCGCGCTGGCCACCGCCGGGCTTCGCCCGCATCCCGGCAAGAGCCAGATCCGCTCGTCGCCCAACCCGGAAGACCTGTTCCTCATTGCCGGCTGAGAGACGAGGACCCACTGTGACGCTCGAATGGATACGCATCAAGGGCGGCACCTGCCTGTTCGGCGACAAGGGCCGCCCGGTCGCCATCGCGGACCTGCTGTGCACACGTACGCCCGTGACGTACGCCAACCTGGGCGGCCCCGCGGACAGCGCCATACCCGTCACGGGCGTGAACCACGACGAGGCATCCGCGCACGCCAGGCGGCTCGATGCCCGCCTCCCGAGCTCGACTGAATGGGAATGGATAGCTTCAGGGCCTACGCGGCGCCGCTACCCGTGGGGCGAGACGGAATGGACCTCGTCGCTGGCCGCCCTGCGCCCAGCCGATCTCCGCCAGCCTGTGGCGGTCGGCTCCTATCCGGCCGGCGCCACCCCAGACGGCGTCCTCGATCTCGCCGGCAACGTATGGGAATGGACCCGGAGCGTGACGCTGGGCCGCGGGGCGGTCATCCGAGGAGGCTCCTATGCTTCCCCGCCCCTCTACGCGCAATGCACCTTCCTCAACGCGGCACCGGCCGAGCTCCGCTCCGCCGGCATCGGCTTCCGACTGGTGCGCCCGGCATGAACGCCGTTGCCACCCAGCCCGCGCCGATGGTGATCGTCGGCTGCTCCCGCCGAAAGGCCGTGACCGACGTCCCGCTGCCCGCGCTGGAGCTCTACCAGGGCGGTCGAGTGCCTGACCTGCGCGCTCGAGTCGTCAACCGCCCCGATCTGCGCCGCCAGGTCTGGATCATCTCGGCCGAACACGGGCTGGTCGGCGCCGACACCCCGCTCCTGCCCTACGACCGGCGCATGGACCTCGAGCGTGCGATCGCACTGCGAGAACAGGTCCGGACGGTCATCGCCCGGCTCACCGCCCGGGGCCGGGCGCCCAGCGCCGTGCTCGCGGTGGCCGAACCGATCTATCTGACCGCGCTGGCGGAACTGTCCTCGCTCCTGCCCGGCCGTCCGATCACCTGGCTCAGCAGTCCGAGTCGTGACTGGAGCCGCGCCGAGAAGCAACTCGATACCTGGAGCTGGCCATGTCCGTGACCTTGCGCGAGATCCTCACCCAGCGGGACAACGATTACACCCCGGCGCTCCGCCAGTTCGAAGCCGCCGGGACGGGCTGGCACCAGCCTTCCCCGCCCAGCCAGGGCGGCACGGCGGTGTCCGTCGTGATTCCCGCTCACGACATGGCCTACAGCCTGGCCACCACCCTCGACGCCCTCGACGCCCAGCGGACGGCGATGTCTTTTGAGGTCATCGTCGTGGACGACGGGTCGCACGATCAGACCGCGGAGATCGCGCGGACGCATGACCTCTGCCCCACGGTGGTGCGGCTGCCAGAGCAGCGGGGGCCGGCCGTCGCCCGTAACGTGGGCACCGCCCTTGCCGGTGGCGAGATCGTTCTGTACCTGGACGCCGACATGGTGCTCCCCACCCACGCGATCGCGGACGTTGGCGCCCGCTACCAGCCGGACCTGGTCCTCGTGGGATTCCGGCAGAATGTCCCCTTTCAACCCGGGCCGAACGGCGCCGGGCAGGTACCGGGCACGGCGGCGCGCCTGGACGCCGACCACCGCGTTCGCTGGACTCCGCCGGTCGGCGTGCCCCTGGCCTACACCGGCATCACCCTGTCGAGCCCCGTCGATGGCCGACCCCTGGACGGCACCGACGACTTCCGCGCGTTGGGTCACGCGCGACGCTACTACGACTGGGACCTGCCCCGGATGGTCGTCACGGCTACCGTGGCCGTTCCCCGGGACGCGGTCGTTGACGTCGGAGGGTTCCACCCGGCGTTCGGCGCCGACGGCTGGGGCTGTGACGACACCTACCTCGGCGCTGCCCTCATCGGCGCCGGTCTCCGAGTCGTCCCCCTACGCCAACTCGTCGGCTACCACATCGACCCACCCGAGCCCGAACTGTCTTGGGCAGGAAAACTCGCCACCTGGCCGGACAGCATCGCCACCTACCGGCGCCTGCTCGAGGAACCCCCACAGACCCGCGGCCGCGCCGCCTTCGTCCGCGAGACCGGCGACATCCTCAGCGCGAGGGAGATCATCGTATGATCCGGACCCTCACCGCCGCCGAGATCCACGGCCAGACCGTGGTGTACGACCCATGCACGGGCCAAATCCGCCGCGCGCGCCGGTCGCTGCCCACCGGCCGGCGTCGCGTGAACGACGGACATCTCGCCGACTGGCCCGAGATTCATCCCGCCGATCTTCACCACCGATGGCCCGTGAGCGTCTGCTGGTCGCCGATCGTCCGCTGCAACCTCAGCTGCCCGTACTGCCTGGACGACACCTCGGTCCCGGAGTCCGGCCGAGCCAGTCGGGCGTCCACCGCGGCGACGTTGGCCAGCGCCGGCATTCTCGGAGTCGATATCTCCGGTGGGGAGCCCCTGCTCCTCCCCGACCTCGCGGCTCTCGCGGCTCAACTCGGCGCCGGCGGTAAGGCCGTGAGCGTGACGACCAACGGTTGGCACCTAGCTCGCCGCGCTGAAGAACTCGCTGGAGCGGTCGACGCGGTCCGGGTGAGCATCGACGGCTCGGACGCGGCCCGACACGATGCGACTCGGGGCTCGGGAAGCTTCGACCGCGCCGTTGCCGGCGTCACCGCCTGCGAGCGCCTCGGCCTCCCCGTTCAGATCCAGAGCGTTCTGCGCGCGGGCCACACCGGCGACGTGCAGGGCATCGTCGAGCTGGCTGGCGCTCTTGGCGTGCACGGGGTGACGTTCCTGCAGCTCCTCCCGATCGGCGCCGCGACCGCTCGCACACGTGAACTTGCCGACGACCAAGGCGCGCACGACCTCATCGCGGCCCTCGCCCGCCCGCCTGGCCTCCACATCCGACTGCGGACGCGGGACGCCGCCGGGAACTTCACCGTCATCCGGGCCGACGGCCGCGTCTGGCGCAACCAGCCGGACGGACTCGGCATAGAACCGACCGTCCCCCTCACCGAGTCCGCTGGACTCCTTCTCACCCACCCGGACGGCTCCGCATGACCACATCACGTGTCTTCGATCACCGTCAGCTCTGGCGGCTGAGCGACACGGCCCACAGCGAAGCGATCGGCTTGCTCAGCAGGAGGGCCGCGATCAGGTTCGGCCCTATCAGCACCGTGATCGGCATCGCGGAGGGAGGTCGAGTGCCCGCCGAGCGGATCGCCCGCCGGCTCAGCCTTCCCCTCGAAATTGTGACGGCGCGACACAACGCGACCGACGATCATTACCTGCCCGCGACCGGAAAGGTCGCCTGCGACATCGGCGCGATCAGACCGGCCGGGACGGTCCTCGTCGTGGACGACATCTGCGGGTCTGGTGCAACCCTCCAGGCCGTACGGTCCGCGCTGGGCGTGGTCGCCGCACCCCAGTCCAACATCATGACCGCGACTCTCTGCCGCAATGCCGGCGCATCGCTCCGGCCCGATCTCGTCGTGTGGGACGAGCTACGCGACTGGGTCGTCTTCCCCTGGGAAGACCAGCCCCCTGGTCTCGCCACCGACCTGCCGCTCCCGACCACGGCGAGGCGTCAATGATCATCGCCGCACCGCCACTGCGTCAGACGGTCAAGCGGCGCCCTACCGTCGCCTTCGTTTTGCTTTCCTACCGGCCCGATGAACCCGCTGGGATGGAACGGGCCGTAGCCGGCCTAGCGGCCGGGCTGCGCGCCGAGGGCCACCAGTCCCTCATCATCACCGCGGCCCCCGGCCCGGACAGCGACCCCGCCGTCGTCCGGCTTGGCCGGCTGCCCGTCACCTTCCCCAGCACGGACAGCCGCCTACGCGACTGCATTGAGACGAACCACGCGGCGCTGGTCCAGGAGCTCACCGACATCCTCGACGAGCACCAGGTTGACCTCGTCGTCCACGTAGACGCTCTGTGGGGGCTGGGCCGAATCGCCGCCGACATCCCCCGCGCCGGTGTTCTCGCCGTCCACGTGATCGGGCACGACCAGGACCTCGCTCCCGCTCTGACCGCCGCCTCCACCGTCATCGCGCCCTCGGTCAGCCTCCTCAGCGAAGCCACGAGGAAGGGCTACGACACCTCCAGCTGGCAGGTCGTCCCTAACCCCCTACTCGTTGACCCGGATCTGGTGCCCCGACCAGATCCGCTTGCCCGGGAAGCCCTGCGCCGCGACGGGCCGATCCGCATCGCGGCGCGTCTCGGCACCGAGAAGGGAGTGAGCGACCTGCTCGCCGCGCCCCGGCCAGGCGCGCGTCCCGTCGAACTCGCACTCGCCAAGGCCAGCTTCGAGACGGTTGCCGGCGCCCAGGACGTGCTGCTCGCCCGCTGGAGCGCGATCGCCTCCGCTGCTGGCATCACGGTCCGGCCGGCGATGGCCTGGGCGGAGATGCCCGGTTGGCTCGCTGGCGCGGCGCTCACCATCGTCCCGTCTCGACGTGAAACGTTCGGCAACGTCGCCGCCGAGTCCCTCTCCGCCGGTACCCCGGTCGTCGCCTACTCGACCGGAAACCTGCCCGACCTCGTCGGCCGGGGTGGCGCACTCGCGCCCGCCGACGCCGACGCGGCCGAGCTCTGGTCGGTTGCCGCGCGTCTCCTCGACGATCCGATACGCTATGCCGCAACGTGTGGCGCTGCGTACTACCGCTCGCGGGACTTCCGGCCCACCACGGTCGCTGAAGCATTCCTGAAAGCGGTGTGGTGATGGATCCTCTCCTGCTTGTTGACGGCCACAATCTCCTCTACCGGGCCGCGTACGGGACCCCGGCGGAGGTCTACTCCCGAGACACCCCACGACGCGACATCACCACCCAGTTCATGTTCTTCGCCCTCTTACGCAAAGCGATCTCCGCGAACCTGACCGAGTGGCCAGAGATCATCGTCGTCTTCGACGGGGAACACGGCTCGGCCAGCCGCCTCGCGGTCGACCCGGAGTACAAGGCGAACCGCGACACCAGCGACTCCGCCCGCCGCCCCCTCGAGGCACTTCCGGACATCACCGCCGGGCTTGACCTCTACAGCGTGGCCTGGATCGAACAGGATGACACCGAAGCCGACGACGCCATCGCGACCCTCACCGCCTCACGAGGCGGCCGGGACGTCATCATCGTCTCCACCGACCAGGACTTCTACCAACTCCTCGCGTGGCCGGAGCCGGAGCGCGGCGCGGTACGCATCCTCAACACCGCCCGCCACAGTGGCCGACGCATCCTCGACCCCGCCCACGTCCACGACCGCTACGGCGTCGAGCCCGACCGATACCCCGACCTGCGGGCCCTGGCCGGCGATCCCAGCGACAACATTCCCGGCGTGACCGGCGTCGGAATCACCACCGCTCGGCGGCTGCTCGCCGACGGCCTCGGGCTGGAGGATCTACCCGCCTCCGGCCGGCTCACGGGGGCGAGGGGCAAGGCCATCCGAGAGTCCTGGACGCAAGTCCTCACCTGGCGGTCAATGATCAGAATGCGGGCTGACGTTCCCCTGCCCCGCGCGCCCACTGGTGAGCCCACAACGGCGCTCCCGCGCGCCGCCGACATCATTGACAAGCTCGGCCTCTGGGATCGTCCCCGCACATCAGGCAGGGACGACCAGTGAGCGAGACGACGCTCGACCTCCTCGCGGTCATGGCCCACCCTGACGACGCGGAACTCTGGGCGGGAGGAACACTTGCCCACCACGCCGTGTCTGGCCCGGTCGCGATCGCTCTGCCCACCAGCGAACCAGGCCGGACCACCGAAGCGGCGGCCGGCGCCGCGATTCTGGGCGCCGCGCTGCACTGGCTGCCCTCCACCGACCTGACCGCCGCGATCGGCACCGTCCTCGCCGAGCAGCGGCCTGAGGTCGTCATCACTCACCCGATGAGCGACGTCCATCCCGACCACCGAGCGCTCGCTCACGCCGTGCTCGCCGCCCTGCCCGACGCGGTCATCCGTACTGGACACCCACGCCGGCTCTACAGCTGCGACAGCTACAACTCCCTCGGCCTCACCGGCCCGATCACCGCCACGACCATCGTGGACATTTCCGCCACCGCCCCGCAGAAGATGCGGGCTCTGGCCGCCCACACGAGCAGCCAACCCATTGATGATCACTTCGCGCCGATGGCGGAAACCCTCGGACGTCTATGGGGAGCGCGGATCGGCGCGACCTACGCCGAAGCTTTCACCGCGATACCCGTCCTCGGCCGTCTCCCCGGTGCCGAGCACCTCTAGCTCCGCGGCCCAGCCCGAGAGGAGGAAACCCCGCGCGGCGCAGCACCGCCGTCTACCCGTACAGCGTCCTCACCGCCGGGCAGCAGAGCCAACTCGTCCACGAAGCGCCGCGTTCTCGGTCTATCGCCACCTTCAACGCCCACCATCTCCCGGTGCTCGAGCGGCATGTCGCCGCTCGGCTCAACCCTGCCGATGCCGTCACCGTCGATTCCGGATCAGCCGCGCTCGCTCCTGGCGATCCGGAGTCTGCGGCGGCCTCACCACCAAGGGCCATAAAGTGATCATTTCTGAAGTTGGCTGGGTGTCCGTCGACGCAGCCATGGCGCGGCGGGAGCAAATCACGTTGCTATTCTCCTATACGGAGAGCGCCTGTCGTCTGGGTGGCTGATTCAAGATCGGCGGCCAGACTACGGGCCGCGCGCGAGTCGCGCAATTGTGGCGCGGTGAGCGGGCGCAGAATACGGTGCATTTGCTTGCGGATTCCATGGTAAATCTGTCCCGCCGGGAGTGTAAGGACCGGGGTGATGGCGACGTTGGCTGCCTCGGCGTCGCCCTGCCGTGCCTGAGCGAGGGAGAGTACCGAACGGGCACCAGCGAGGTTGCCGTAGTCTGATCCGCCGAAGTCGGGTGTGTCGAGGACGGTGATCGCCGCGTCGGCGGCGCTGGCGGTTGCTGTGTGGTCCCCGAGGTAGGAGAGCGCGTCCGCCGCGACCCAGAGCTGTTCCCCGACCGTCGTGGTGTAGATCGCGCCGCCAAGGTCGTCGATGTCGTCGGGCTCGAAGTGCTGGCGGGCGTCGTCCGCGCGGTTGAGAGCCGCGCGCATGGCGGGCTCATCGCCGAGGACAGCGTGGGCGCGGGCCTGCTGGACGGCAAGCTGAGCGGCGCCGCTGCCCCGGATTCGGGTAGCGTCGGCCTCAGCGAGCGCGAAGTACTCCAGCGCCTCGCGTGGCGCGCCGGTCCAGTAGGCGACGCGGCCCTGCTGGGTGCGGATGGTGCAGCGCAGGCCCGGATGCCCGGCTCGCTCCGCGCAGAGCCAGGCGGCACGGCCGTAGATGTCCGCGGTCGCGGGTTGGGCCGCGTCGAGAGCCGCGTTCGTGATCAGGCCGCAGACGACGGCGGCGAAGAAGTAGAGGTCGCGGGCCTGGTCGGGTGCGGTCGGGTTGTCGAGGAGGCGGAAGGTGGCCCGGCGCAGGGTCATGAGGGTGGGGACGAACCGGGAACTGGGCGCCTGGAAGTCGGCGGCGACCGCTCGTACGTTGGCTTTCAGGAGATCCATGATCTCGGAGTCGGCGCGTTGCGCGCGGGTGATGAAGCCGATCGTGTCGTCCACGCCGCTCATCAGGTCTCCCACTCGTTCGTCCCGAGGGGAGTCAGACCAGCTCCCCTCGTCTCTAGAGTAGGCGCGGGCGCCTGGGTTTGTCGGCGTCGAGCGTACGTCGGGTAACTCAGCGGCCAAGACGATCGCGGCCGCGGTGTGGCGCTCGCTGTCGGCCGGGTGAGTGTAGAAGCCGAGGTCTGAGGGGGTGGCCTTGAGGACGTGGCAGTAGGCGCGCTGCCAGTCGTCGCCGGGGTAGTAGTCGCCCCGCTCGTGAGCCATCACCATGTTCTGCGACGGCGACGGCGGGGTGAAGGCGACTGTCTTCGGATCGATGTCCTGGATCCTGCGGATGAGCGACGCGCGTCGCATCCCGCGTTCGGTGTAGTAGCGCCGCAGCTGGCTGGGCTCCCAGCCCGGGTGCGCCGCGCGCAGCCGTCGCCGCCTGTCTTCCTTGCCGCGCTCATCCATCCCGGTGATACCCCGCCTATCGCCGCCATGTAGTAGTGGCGCAAGCGTAACCGGTCGCGGACTATTCGTCGATAACCGCCGCCTGCGCATGGAAGAAACCTCGAAACTCCATGGAGAAATCATGGAGGTTTTCCATGCCGCTTGCTGAGCACCGCCCGGAGATCACCGCGATTTATTCACCAGAAAACCGGTATGGCGATCACTTCAAACGTAGTTGACAGTGAGTCCGGTGGAATCGTGCGCTCCGCGAGTGGCTCCTCCCGAGCGTGTCGCGGTCTTCGCGGTAAGGCGGGCTACAGGAAAGCATGGACTCGTGTGGGGTATGAGGAGGGAGAGCAGCGCTATGCGGGTATTCACACCGTCCGTATCGGGGTGGAATCGGGTAAGAACCGGCGATGCGCGCCGCTCCCGCGGTCTCGTCTGGAGCCGCGGCCTCCGCAGCCGCGCGGTCGGGTCGCGGTGGCCGTGGTGAGCCGGGCGGCCCCAGCCGGCCCGGGTGAGGCGGACGAAGTCCTGGACGGGCGGGGTGACGATCCCGTGGCGGCGGCGATGCGCCTGCTGGTGAACGGTGAGGCGGGGGACCTCGCGCCGGAAGAGTGGCGACGGATGTTGCTCGGCGTGATCTCGGCGCGGCCCACGCCAGCTCCGGACGATGCGCCCGAGCCTGTCCGGGCTGCCTTCATCGACGGCCAGCTGGCGATGCGTGAGCGCATGGTCCTACGTGCGGTCGAGAGCCTGCGGGGCCGTCGCGCAGAGAACACCACGGTGATGTCGGAGTCGGTGTGGGTGGGGCCGCTGCCCGAGGCGACGGAACTGCTGGTGGTGTACGGGGATGGGACGGTGGTGGCCGGCGCTGCTGCGTCCCGCATCCAGGAAGTAACAAAGTGGGCGTTGGCGGCGGTGGTCCGCCGGGAGACGTCGTTGCTGATCTTCGATCTGCGGTCCATGACCTCCTACACAGTGACTGGCGAGGGCTGCGAGCGGGTGCGCTGGCGGCCAGCGGGCGCCGGCTGGGTCCTCCGCCGGGTGAGATTTCCCGAGGATGGCCAGCCGTCGTCGGGGCACGCTGTGGGCGCGGTGGCGTCGCGGCTGGGGTGTTCGGTGTGAGCGGCGAGCTGCTTGCCGTGGAGCCGTCGCTTGTCCGCCCGTACGTCGGCGAGCTGCCGATCGGCGACCCGGATGGGGCGCGGGCTGCTCGGCCGCTGAGCCCGGGCGAGCTTGCGGTCTGGCGGGTCGCCTTCCCGTTGGCGGAGGAGTGGTCGGCCGGCCGGTGGGCGGAGGGCATGCCGGCGCTGTGGCACGTGATGCGTGTGGTGGAGATCTACCGCGACCTGGTGGCGAGGCCGGAGCCGGAGATGCTCGGCGCCCTGCTGTTGCACGAGGCGGCGCGCTGGGTTGATCAGGACACGGTGATGACGACGGTGAAGGCGTTGCTGGGCCGGCGGGCGCTGTCCTGGATCTGGATGCTGGTCGCGGATCACGAGGCGCGGCTGACCTACGCCTTCGATCCGGTCGAGGGTGAGCGGCGGCTGTCGGCGCTCGGCGACGACGTGGCGCTGGCGGGCATCGCGGCGGACGTGGTGGCCACGATCGAGGCGGCGCTGTACGGGGCCGGGCGTGCGAGCAACGCGACGTTGTTCTGGTCGCGGTTTCCGGCGATGCGGCCGGGTGGCTATTTCTCGGCGTTCGCGCGGGTCGCTGCTGGCCGGCTGCCCGCCGCGCTGGCCGGGGCGCTGGGTGCGGCGGTGGAACGGGCCGCGGTCGCGAGCGCTCCCGCCGGGGAGCCGCTCCGGCTGGTGGCGGCGGAGCGCGGTGGCGGCGGCGGACCTGTAGGTCTGCCGCCCGGGGGCGATCGGCCAGGCCGGGTTCTGCCTTCGCCGGAGGGCGTCGAGCGGTGTGGGTCGCCGCCGCGACGGTGGGAGCCGAGTCCGGCGGGTCGTGGTCTTCCTGGCCGGCGGGCGCCGTAGGACTTCGCTGGCCGCTGGCGGTCTGCGCGGACGGTACCTGTGGTCCGCGCGGGCTGGTCTGGGCCGGTGTGCATGGCTGGGACACCCGGGCGTTCCCGGCCGGGGCCTGGCGTCGTGAGCTCGGGCCCGCCTGTTCCTGGGTGGGCTAGTGATCGACGTGTGGCATGCCCAGGTGTCCCAACCCCCGCCCGCCGTGGGTCGCGGTGCGCAGCCGTGATCACGGCGGGCGGGGACCCCTTACTCCCGTGCGGCGGGCGAGGAGTCGCCGCCGCCGCTGATCTCATCAACTCGGAAGGACCTGATGATGACCATGCCGAGCGGCGGGGAGGGCTCCTGCCCGGCCTGGTGCACGCTGCCACCGGATCACCGGAAGATGCCCGATCCTGACGCCTGCTACGTGATGGTGGGCCGGGTGTGGCTGCCCCCGACCGAGGACGACGCCGAGCGCTGCGTCCAGGTCGAAGCCTGGCAGCATCACGGCGCCCTGCCGCTGATCTGCCTCGCGGACGAACTGGGCCACGATCGCGGGCCCGCGCTACCGCCTGCGGAAGCACTGGCGATCAGCAACGCGATCGCCCTAGCCGCGGCGGCGATCCTGACCAACACGATGCCCGTCCGCGTGCACCCGGACAACGAGCCCGCCCGCGAGCCGAGGCCGCTGGCGGGCAGCGGTTGCGACCCGATGGGGAGGCTCTCGTCATGACCGTGCCCGAAGCGCGCTCCCGCGCCGGCCGCGGCGGGGACACCCCGGTGTCGCGGGGTTGGGCCAGCGCCGTCGCCGACGACGCGCCCGCCTCGGTTGATCTGCGGACCGATGAGCCGCACTCGGCGCGGGTGTACGACTGCTTCCTCGGCGGGAAGGACAACTTCCCCGCCGACCGGGAAACGGCCGAGAAGACCATCAGCGTGTTCCCGTCGATCGCCGTGGCGGCGCGGGCGAACCGGGACTTCATGGTGCGCGCGGCCCAGTTTCTGGCCGGGGAGGTCAAGGTCGCCCAGTTTCTGGATGTGGGGACCGGTATCCCGACCTCGCCGAACCTGCACGAGGTCGTCCAGGCGATCAATCCTGCCGCCCGGATCATTTATACCGATAACGACCCGCTGGTCCTCGCCCATGCCCGGGCGCTGCTGACCAGCCATCCGCTGGGCCGGACGGCGTATCTGGACGCCGACCTGCGGGAGCCCGAGCGCATCCTGGCGGCGCCAGTTCTGCGGGACACGATCGATCTGTCCCAGCCGGTCGCGCTGTTCCTGGTCGCGGTCCTGCACTTCATTCCTCCGGACGCCGAGCCGCACGGGATCGTCCGCCGTCTCCTGGACGCACTGCCAGCCGGCAGCTACCTGGTGGTCTCCCACGCCACCGCCGACGCCAACACGGCGGTCGAGGAGGCAGCAGCCGGCTATCGGGAGCGGGGCGTGCCGTTCCATCCCCGGCCCCGGGCGGAGGTCGCCCGGTTCGCTGACGGTCTCGACCTGCTGGAGCCGGGGCTGGTGATGGTGGATCGCTGGCGCCAGCCCGACCCGGGCGGGGAGCACGAGCCGGAGCAGGTCAGCTGCTACGGCGCCGTCGCCCGCACGGTCAGGTGAGCGACCGCCAGGAGCCGTCCGTCCGTGCACGCGGCCCGCGCGGCGGTCCGCCGGCTCTGGCGGGCCGGGCGCTCCCCAGCGGTCCGCGGCGCCGTGACCCGGCCGCCGGCCGCCGGCCGCGGCGGGGCGTGGCCGCGGCGGAACGGCTCGTCGCCCCGCGGCGGAGCGCCGCCCAGCGCACCGCCCGCCCGCGCCGGATGATCCCGTCCGGGCTGTGGGAGCACTACCGGGGCGGCTTCTACTGGGTGCTGTTCGTCGCGCTGTGCAGCACCAACGGCCCCGACGAGGGCCGGCTCATGGTCGTCTACATGGGCTGCGATGTCGACGGGACTCCGCGTCCCGGCCCCCGCCCCCGGACCTCCACCGTCGAGCACTTCCTGCAGGCTGTCATATGGGAGGGCCGGCGAGTCCAGCGCTTCACCCACCGGGGCCCGGCATGGCCCCCGCATCACCGCGACAATCGGCCGTTCGGCCGCCCGGCCCGGCAGGCCCGACGGCCAGCCCGCCCCACGCCGACGGTCCGCTCCCAGCACCGCGACCGTCACCGGTCCGCGCGATGAGCACCTCAGATGAGAGCACGTCAGGTATGCGCGCGGACGCTGATCGCTCCACCGCCGCCGTCGGCGGTTGTCGCCGACGGTAGTGATCGCCGAGGCCCCGGGTGCTCGGGTCTGCTCCCGGCCGCGCGACGCCAGCCAACGCGATTCTCCCGCTCCGGTCCTCGGCCGGCCGGTACCGCCGGAACCTTCACCACGAGGGGAAATCAGGCATGGTTGTGGCACGAACGGCGGAGGCGGCCGTCTTGGCCGTTGTCGTCGTGGCGGCATTGTGCCGGCCGGGCCGGCGGCGCGGCGGGTGGTTCTCGGTGCCGCTGGTCGCGCTGATCGTCGTGGAGGTCGCGGTGGCGGTGACCGCGACGCTGGCGGGCCCGCGCGTCGAGGTTCCGATGGACTGGACGCTGGCCGGGGTCACGCTCGCCGCCATGCTCACCGTGCTCTGGTTGACCGGGGGGCGGCTTGCGCGGTGGGCCGACGGCCCGTCGCGTCTGGCGAGGATCGTCCGGGAGCTCGGCGACGGGCACGACCCGCTCGCGCAACTCATGACCCAGCTCGACGAGACCAGCGGCTGCGAGCCGACCCTCACCTTCTGGACCGACGAGTGGACCGTCGCGGTCATCGACTGTGAACACGGATCCGTGTTCGGAGACGGGTCGAGCAAGGTCAGCTTCCTCGAGGCCACGCGGGCCGCCGCCGCACAGTGGCACGCCAGCCACGAGGAGCACACCGACGGGCCGGACAGCCTGGCCTCCGCGCGGGACGCACGGTGAGCCGCGAGGCGATCGACGCCGGGTTCGCGGCGGCGATCCGCGCTGTGGTGGGGCCCGATGTCCACGTCGCCGCGCACGTGTTCGACACGGGCGGGCTCGGCTGCGAGCTGCGCCTCGGAGAGCGGCGGGTGGTGCTCGACGCGAGCGTGGACGGCGAGTGGGGCGTGGACGACCAGCCCGGGAGCGCCGACTACCGCGTCGTCGAACGGTCGATGACGGAGGCGCTCGCCACCGCCGCCGCGATGCTCGGGCGCGCACCGGCCGGCGATGGCGCGGCCGAGCCGGCCCCGGGCGGTGAGGCGCTGGTTGCCACCGCGCCGTGGCTGATGATCGACGGGGCGGGCGGGGTGACCAGCATCGCCTACACCGAGTATTCCGACCTGGTCGCCGTGACCGAGACGTTCCGCCGGGCGGCCCTGCCCGAGACCGTCCTGCCCCTGGCCCTGGTGGACCTGCGGACCGGCCTGGTCATGGCCGTCCACACCGGCGGGGACGTGACCATCCGCCGCTTCCAGCGGGCTCCCCTCACGGCCGCCGCCGACGGCGCCGGCCAGGCAGCGGTATCGAAGCAGCCGGAGGGGACGCCCGCGGCGCCGGCCGACAGCGCGGGACAGCCCGAAGGCGACTCGCGGTGAGTCCCACGCCCGACGGGCCCGAGCACCAGACGGGCGGGCCCAGGCCGGGGGGTCTCGACGGCCTCGACCGGGAGATCATCGACCTGCTCCGCGAGGACGGTCGGATGAGCTATACCGACCTCGGCCGGCGGACCGGCCTGTCCGTGTCCGCCATGCAGCAGCGTGTCCGCCGGCTCGAGGAACGGCGGATCATCATCGGCTATACCGCCGTCCTCGGCCACGCCCTGCTCGGCCTGCCGTACAGCGCGGTGATCTGGGTCGAGGACAACGGCGCGCCCGAGGACGGCCAGGTCGAACGCTTCCGCGCCCTGGCGCAGATCGACACCTGTTACACGGTCACCGGCCGCTACCGCTACCTCCTCCACGCCCACGTGCCCGGCCCGGCCGCTCTAGAGCGGCTGCTCGAGGAGATCCGAGCCGCGGCCGGCGCCCCCATCACCGCCGACGTCGTCCTCGACACCGCCTGGGAGAACCGTGCTCGGCCTCTGAGCCCCACACACGCCACCCGCGGCAGGAGCGCCCCCAGCGCGGGGCCTTCGGCCAAGACGCCGGACGTGGACGGGAACGCCACGGGACCCGGGCTCCCGGCCGAGGCGCGGCCATGAGCCACCCCGTCACGACTCCAGGTACGGGCGGTCCCGCGAACAGCCCGCCCGGCGCAACCGCGCCAGCCACTGATGAGATCCGCCCACCCGCATGGGCGGTGGCCACCGCCCACAGACTCACCCTCCCCGGGTTCATCAGCGAGTTCGGCCGCCAGTACCCCCGGGTACGTCGCCGCATCGTGAAGGTGGAGGTCTGGCAGACCTACCAGGAACCGGACACCGGATCCCTCCGCGCCTACATGAGCGGGAACCATGCCGTGGTCCGGGCGTTGCTGGAGATCGAGGCAGAACAAGACCGCGCGGTCTACGACCATGTTCAGCGGACCGGTACACCGTTCATCCGCCTGCGGGCTGTGATGCTGCCGCTGACCCCATACCTCACCTACGAAATGCTGAGCTACACGGTCCGGTCCCGGCTCGGCGAGACCATCGAGATCGCCGACCTCACCGCCGACCGCCGGCCGCTCCCCAACCCTCGCCAGTTCGACTTCCTGCTGTTCGACCAGGACGCCGCGCTGATCCACGACTATGGCCACGACGGTCTCCAGGTCGGCGGCTGGCTGACCCGCGACCCGGCCGTCCTGGCCCGCCTGGCCCGGACCGCGGCGGCGCTCCGCCGCCGCGCGGTCTCGCTCGACGGCTTCCTCGCGAATCAGTCGGGAAACCCTCCTGACTCGTAGGCCATCGGACGGAAACCTGCCGTGAGAGATCACCGGTCGAGGAATTGTTTACTGGTAGCGAATCGCTTCCCGGCGAGCGGCGAGCGCCTGATATACGGTAAGCAACCGGTACCAGGTGCATCAAAAACCGTGATTGCGGATATCTCGGCCTGAAGGTGCTGGTCACGGCATCGCGGTCGGGTGAAGTTGTTGGGGCTCCGGCTCCACGATCGTCACAGGATGTCACATCAGGATCTTGTGGCGCGTAGTGTATGACATCGTCTCCTGTTGTGTCTGTAGGAACTTCCACCTACTTGCCGTGCCCCTCGGGCAGCGTCTATCCCTGGTGCCACAGGTGACAGGGGGTGTGACGCTCGGCGATGCACGAGATGGGACGCGGACCAGGGAGTGGGGCACGACGGAGGTGCTGTCGGTCGCTTGCGATGGTGGCCGGCATGGCCGCGGCGGCGTTCCTCGCGCTCGCCGGCTGCGGCGGCGGCTCCAGCGGCCCACCCCGCCCCACCGACACCAGCCTCCCCGGACCGACGGCAACACGAGCCATCTCGACCCCGCCGTCGCCGGCTCCCAACCTCGATCCCGCCCAAGCCGCGCTCACCGCATACCGGGACTTGATCGACGACTGGGTGACCATCGCGGCCACTTCCGACTATGAGTCAACGCTTCCCGCCCGTCACGCCAGCGGTAGCGCGCTTGATCTCATCTACCACGCGGTGTTCAATAATAAGCGCAACAATGTGGTGACCAAGGGCCGCCCGCTTATTCATCCGTCAATTACCGCAATCGATCCAAGCGCGACGCCTACTCGCGCCACAGTGCTCGACTGTGTCGATACAACCCACTGGCTGAATTACAAGCCGGACGGTCAGCTTCAGGACAATATTCCAGGTGGACTCCGTCGAGCCCAGGCACTTGTGGTCAATGTGGGTGGAACATGGAAGGTAAGCCAGCTCGTTATTGGAGAGAAGGGTACATGCACCGTTCCCTCCTAACGGTAACTCTGATGATAGGCGTGCTCCTCACCATCGCCGCCCTTCCTGGGGTCGCCGCGGCCGACGACGGCTGGGGCGGAGCAACCTGCGACCCCACTGTCAGTTCCTGCGACCTGTGGGCCGGAACCACCGGCGCTTCTCCCAGTAACCCGCTGCCTCTGAAACCGCGAGCAACTGTCAGCGGAAACCCGCGAGTCTGCACAATTCCAGGAGTGGCCGGGACGGTGCCGTGTAGTGATCCGAATCTGGGCTGGCTGGCGTCCGATGGCTGCTATTACAAGCCGAATCCCGGTTTTGTGCCGCCGGCTGTGTTGGCGTCGGAGGCGACGCCGGGGGTGGCGGGCGGTTGGTATGACCGGCAGTGCGACGGGATTACGACCGGGTCGGACACGGTCTGGCGGCCGGACGCGGCGATGGGGGCGGTGATCCCGCCTGATCCGGCGACGTTGGCGCGCCGCGCGGCGGCCCAGTTGCGGGCGCTGACGCCGGTGATGGGCACGTCCCCGGCGCTGGCCGCGGGCACGCAGGTGGGGGTGCCGGTGTGGCTGTGGATTGACGCGGCGGGCTGGCGGCCGGTGTCGGCGACGGCGGCGGTGCCGGGGGTGTCGGTGACCGCGACCGCGACGCCGGTCAGCGTGGTGTGGGATTTCGGCGGGGCGGGCCGGGTGACCTGTGCCGGTCCGGGGTCGCCGTTCCGTCCGGGGGTTGATGATCCGGCGGGGTCGTCGCCGACGTGTGGGTTCACGCCGTCGCGGCCGGGTCGGTGGCCGGTGACGGTGACCGAGTCCTGGCAGGTCGCGTGGGCGGGCGCCGGTCAGGGCGGAACGCTACCGGCGCTGACGACCCGGACGACCGCGGTGCTGCCGGTCGGGGAGACCGAGGCGCTGGTCGGGTCGGGGGGTGGCCGATGAGCACAGCGGCGCCGTCGCGGCGGCGGGAGGAGCGGCCGGCGGCGGGGCGGCCGGGTCGGGCGAAGGGCCGGCGGGGCGCGCGGGCGATGGCCGGGGTGGCGCTGGTCGCGGTCGCGGTCGCGGTGTTCGTCGTGGTGCAGAACCACCAGTCGGGGCGCCGGTCGGTGCTGGTGGTGAGCCGGGATGTGCCGGCGGGAGCAGTCCTGACGGCCGCGGACCTGCGGTCGGCGCGGGTGACGGTGGGCGGCGGAGTCGATGTGGAACCGGCGTCCGCGCTTCCAGTAGTGGTCGGGAAGGTGGCGGGGGTGCCGCTGTCGGCGGGCAGCCTGCTGCCGGCGGCGGCGGTCGGGACGGCCCGGGCGACTCCGGCGGGGCAGGCGCAGGTCGGGGTGGCGGTGGCGGCGGGCGCGTATCCGCCGGATCTGGCCGCCGGTGACCATGTGCTGGCCGTCCTCACCACCGGCACCGGCGCCGCGAGCGGCGGGCCGGCCAGCACGGCGACCGACAGCACGGCGACCGGCGGCGGGGCCGCGGCCACGGTCAGCGGCACGGTGCTGATGGTCCGCCCCGCCGCGACCGGCGATACGGGCGCGGTCGTGGTGGTGCAGGTCGCCGAGCCGGACGCGCCGACGGTGGCGGTCGCCGCGGCCGGTGGCCGGGTCAGTCTGGTCCGCCAGGCGGCCGGCGGGTGAGCGGGATGCTCGCGGTCGCGAGCCTCAAGGGGGCGCCGGGGGTGAGCACGGCGGCCCTGGCGTTGACGGCCGGCTGGCCGCCGGCCGACGGTCGCCGGCCGCTGCTGATCGAGGCGGACCCGTCGGGCGGTGACCTGCTGGTGTGGCGGGGGCTGGACCCGGCGGTGGGGTTGGTGTCGTGGACGATGGCCGCCCGAACCGGGCAGCGCGCCGCGGCGATCGAGCATGCGCAGCGGCTGGCCGAGGGAGTGCGGGTGGTTCCCGCTCCGGTCGACGGGGCGGAGACCCGGGCCGCGTTGGGCGTCCTCGCCCGGTCGGGCGCGCTGCACGGGCGGGCCGGTGGGCAGCGGCCGGTCGTGCTGGATGTGGGCCGGCTGACTTCCGGCGCCGGCGAGGGCGCTCTCCCGCCAGGGGTGGATCTGCTGGCGGTGCTGGTCGAGCCGACCGAAGCGGAGCTGGCGCGTCTCACCGCCGCCGCGACCGCGTGGACGGTGCCGGCGGAGGTCGGGGTGCTGCTGGCGGGCGAGTCGGCCTGGCCGGCGGAGCAGGTCGCCGCGGCGGTCGGGCTGCCGGTGTGGGGAGCGCTGCCGGTGGACCCGCGGGGCGCGGCGGCGATCGCGACCGGCGGGCGCGGCGCGGCCCGCGGCCGGCTGGGCCGGGCCGCCGCCGGGCTCGCGGGTGATCTCGCTCGGCTGCTGGCTCGCCACCGGCCGGCCCGGCCGGCCCCGACCGCTCCGGTCCTCGCGGGCCCCGCCGTCCCCGCGCTCCCACCGGCCGCCGCCGGGTCCGCGTCGACGGCCGGCCTGGGCGGCTGGACGCCTGATACCCGCCTGGCGACAGCGGTGCCGCCCCGGCAGCTCCCACCGGCCGCGCCCGTGCCCGCGCTGCCAGCGATCCTCCCGCCTGGCGAGGGTGCCGCGCCGGGCTGGATCGGTCCGTCCGGGCCGCCGGACACGGTGATGCCGGCCGGGCTGGTGCCGGCCGGGCTCCTGCTCCCGCCGGCTGATGACCCGGCGGCGGGGCCGGCCGCGGACGATGGGACCGGAGGGTGGCGACGGTCAGGATGATCGACGTGGGGCGGGAAGTCCAGGCGGTCCGGATCCGGGTCGGGGAGGTGCTGGCGCGGGAGCGGCGGGGCCTGGAGGAGTCCGGCCAGCCGGGCCGGACGCCGGCCGAGGAGCGGGCCCGGGCGGTCGAGCTGATCGGCGCGGTGTTGGAGGAGCGGGCGCTGGCGACGCTGCGGAGCGGCAGCCAGCCCCCGCCCCAGGACGTCGATGACGCGGTCCGCCGTCAGGTGCTCGACCAGCTCTACGGCGTCGGCGGCCTGCAGCCACTGCTGGATGACGAGCGGATCGAGTCGATCGAGATCAACGGGGCGGACTCGGTCTGGGTCCGCTACGCCGACGGGACCCGAGCCCGCCGGGAGCCGGTCGCCGCCTCGGATGAGCAGCTGGTCGACCTGATCCGCCGGCTCGCCGCCGCCGGTCTGGAGGAGCGGCGCTTCGACCGGGCCTCGCCACGCCTCAATCTGGCGCTGCCGGACGGGTCCCGGTTGTTCGCGACGATGGTTGTCACGCCCCGGCCGGTCGCGGTGATCCGCCGCCACCGTTACCGGCGGATCAGCCTGCACGACCTGACCACCCTCGGGATGATCAGTGCCGAGTTGCGGGGGTTCCTGTCGGCGGTGGTCGCCGCCGGACGCAACATCCTGGTCTCCGGCGCGCCCGGGGTGGGGAAGACGACGTTCGTGCGGGCGCTGGCCGCGGAGCTTCGCTGGGACGCCCACATCGTGTCCATTGAGGACCCGGTCGAGTTGGCGTTGGACCGCGACGGCGTCCACGCCCATGTGACCGCGATGCAGCCCCGGGGCGCGAACATCGAAGGCCACGGCGAGATCACCCTCGGCGATCTGGTCCGGGACGCGCTGCGGATGAACCCCGACCATCTGATCGTCGGTGAGGTCTGCGGCGCTGAGGTCACACCGATGCTGATCGCGATGAGCGCGGGCACCCGGGGGTCGATGTCGACGATCCACGCTTACTCGTCGGCCGCGGTCTGCGACAAGCTGATCGCGTATGCCGGGCAGAGCCGGGACGCCCCGGCGCCGGAGGCGACCGCCCGCCTCGTCGCGCAGACCGTTCACCTCATCGTCCATCTGGACCGGATTGCCGGCCGGCGGGTTGTCGCCTCGATCCGGGAGGTCGCCGGCCTCTCCGAGCACGGTGGGGTCGCGACCAACGAGATCGTCTCGCCGGGGCCGGAGGGGACGGCGGTGTTCGGGCCGGCGCCGTTGAGCCAGACGTTGCTCGCCGCGCTACACGGGGCCGACCCGACGGGCGCGGGCGTCCCCGCCCAGCCGGTGCCGGCGCTCCCAGGCCGGCCGGCGTTCGCCCCCCTCGAAACGTCCTGGCCGTCGGGCTGGACCTCATGAGCGGCGTGGTTCGGATCGATCCGCTGGCGGTCGGTTGTGGGATCACGGCCGGGATCGGCCTGTGGCTCGTCGCGACGGCGGGCAGCGGTCTGATCGCCGCCGCCAGCCGGCTGGTGGCCCGCCGGTTGGCTGGACTGACGCCGCGGGCGCGGGCCGTCCGGATCAGCGCGGCCGTGGCCGCCGGCCTGCTGGTCGGTGTGGCGACCGGCTGGCCCGCCGCCGGGCTGCTCGGCCTGGCCGCCGCGCTCACCCTGCCGGACGTGCTCGTCGTCGGCCGCCAGGTTTCCGAACAGACGGCGCGGATCGAGGCTGTGGCGGCGTGGGCCGAGCAGTTGCGTGACAGTCTTGCCGGCGCCTCCGGTCTGCTGCAGGCCATCGCCGCGACCGGACCCCGAGCGCCGCTCGCGATCCGCGCCGAGGTCGGCGTCCTCGCCGACGCTCTGCGCCGCCCCGACATCCCACCGGGCGAGGCGTTGGAGACGTTCGCTGACGCTCTGGCCGACCCGACGGCGGACCTGGTCGTCGCCGCGCTCGATCTGGCGCTGACCCGGCAGGGCGGCCAGCTCGGCGCCCTGCTGGGGGAACTCGCCGCGACGGCGCGGGACGACGCCGCGCTGCGGCTGCGGACGGTGGCCGGCCGGGCGAGGATCCGCTCCTCCGCCCGGATCATCATCGGCACGACGGTGCTCCTCGCCGCCGGTCTGGTGGCGTTCTCCCCGGCGTTCGCCGGCCCGTATGGCAGTCCGGCCGGCCAGCTGATGCTGCTCGTGGTGGGCGGGGTGTTCGCGCTTGGTACCGGTTGGCTGGCCCGGATGAGCCGCATCCCCGTCCCCGCCCGAACGTTGATCGCACGCGAGCGCGGACCTGTCGGCCTGGACCCGGAAGCGGGGCTGGTCCGGTGAGCGGGCTGGCGCTGGTCTGCGGGCTGCTCGCCGGCACCGGGCTTTGGCTGCTGTTCACCAGCCTGCGCCCGGCCCGGCCCGACCTGGCCGAGGCCATCGCCCGACTCCGGGGACCCGATCCCACCAGCGGCACTCCCGCGCCCGCCGTCGGCACGGCCGGGCCGGTGGGCTGGGCGGGTCGGGCGGGCCGGCCGCTGGCCCGGCGGATCGGCGCCGACCGGGTCCTGTCCCCGGGCCTACGCGCGGACCTGCTGGTGATCGGGGTCGATCCTGAGGTCCATCTCGCCGAAATGATCACCTCGGCGGGGATTGGCCTGGCCCTGCCCGCCGTGCTCGCCGGTGTGCTCGCGGCCTACGGGCAGGCTTTGCCCCCGGCGCTGCCAGCGCTGGTCGGGGTGGTCCTTGCCGTCGCGGGCTGGGTTGCCCCGGGGCCGGCCCGCCGCGCCGAGGCCGCCGCGCTGCGCCGTGGCATCCGTGACGCGTTCGGCACGTTCCTGAGCTTGGTCGCGATCGGCCTGGCCGGGGACGCCGGCCTCGGGCAGGCGTTGCGCGCCGCCGCCGACCGGGGCCAGACCCTGGGTCATCGGCTCATCCGTCAGGCCCTCGCCGACGCCGCCCTCACCGGTTCCCCGCCCTGGGACGCCCTCGAGCAGCTCGGCGCCCTCTACGGCGTCGACGACATCGTCGATACGGCGACCACGGTCCGCCTCGCCGGCCAGGACGGCGCCCGGGTCCGGGCCAGCCTGACCGCGAAAGCCGGCACGATCCGCGGCCGCCAGCGCGCCGAGATCGAAGCCGACACCGCGGCGGCCACCGAGCGGATGACCCTGCCCGTCGTCGTGCTGTCGGTGGGCTATTTGCTGCTGATCGGCTATCCCGCTGTCTCCCGTGTACTGAACGGCTTTTAGCCCGCACGAACGGAAAGGACCAGGAATGCTCAACGTTAGTTCCGGTCGGTCTCCAGGCCGATGGGCCGCGTTTCTCGGCGCGGTACTCCTCACCACTGCAGCGGCGCTGCGCGACCACGGAACCCGCCTCGCCGCCCGGGCGAAAACCGAACCCGACGCCGGCTACTCCACCGAATTCGTTGTGGTCACCGCGGCGATAATCGCGATCGCCATCGCCGTCATCGCCGCGTTGGGAACGAAAATCATGAACAAGATCAACGGGCTGAATCTGTAGAACTGGCGGGCGTGGGGTCGTGGACTGGAGAGCAAGGGTGGTGCATTGCGGGGCCCGGCTCCTTCGGCTTCGCGCCGTCCGGCCATGTTCGTCTACTCATGGCAGGCTCTCGCGCCGACGCATTCCGCCGCGTAACCGCTGGTCCGGCCGGCGCGGACGCCCGGGCCGGGACCGGGGCGACGCGGCGCTCCAACTGGTCCTGGTCATTCCTCTGTTCGTGACGGTTCTCCTCGCGATCGCGCAGGTCGTGTTCTGGTGGTTCGGGGTGGAGGCCGCGCGAACCGCGGGCCGTCAGGCCGTGCAGGACGCCCGCCTCTACGGCACCGCCGACCCGGCCGGGACCGCCACCGCCCGCGCCCGCGCGGCGCTGGGCCAGCTCGGCCACGTCCATCGCCCGGCCGTCACCGCGACCACCACCGCCGACCTGGTCACCATCACCGTGCGCGGCCACGCCGACGCCGTCCTGCCGGGCCTGCCCGTCTCGATCACCGTGCACGCCAGCGCGGTCCGCGAACGGCTCCATCCATGAGCCCCCGCACCGTCCCCACCACCACGCCCCGGCCGCCCGGCTGGCGACGGCCTGGCCGTGATGAGGGGAGCGCCGTCGTCGAGTTTGTGCTCCTGGTGCCGCTGCTGGTCCTGGTGATGCTGATGGGCGCGCTGGCGATCGGCCGGCAGGCCGAGACCCGGGCCCGGCTGGACGCCGCCGCGCAGACCGCGGCCCGGGCCGCGAGCACCGCCCATACCCTGCCCGCGGCCCGGGCCGCCGCCCAGGCCGCGATCGGGGGCCAGGACGGCGACCGGGCCTGCGCCCGGCTCACCCTCACCGTCACCACCCTCACGGGTTTCGTGCCCGGCGGCACCGTGCACACGACCGCCTCCTGCCAGGTATCCCTCGTAGACATCACCGGTCTGCGCCTGCCGGGCCAGCGGACCCTGCGGGCCGATGCCTACGCCCCGCTGGATCAGTACCGGGCGATCAGCGGGAGCGGCTCATGACCGGGTCCCCTCGCCGGCCCGTTCGACTTGCCGGGCGCCGGCGGCCACGAGGGCGAGCGCGAGGCGACCGGGGCCAGCTGACCGCCGTCGTCGCCCTCCTCACCCCGCTGATCATCGGGGGTGGGTGGGGGCTGCTCGTCGACGGCGGTCACGCGCTGACCGCGCGGGGCGACGCGATCGACACCGCCGCCGAGGCGGCTCGGGCCGGCGCTCAGGCGCTCGACCTCGGCGTTTACCGGGCCACCGGGGCGATCCGCCTGAACCCGGCCGACGCCGACCGGCGCGCGCAGCGGTTCCTCGCCCAGGTCGGCGCGCAGGGCACGGTGACCGCGACCCCGGCGGCGGTGACGGTGACCGTCACCCGGACCGTGCATACCCAGCTGCTCGGCCTGCTCGGCGTTGCCACGCTGACCGAGCACGGCACCGCGAGCGCGCTTCCCGTCACGACCTTGCCGGGCGTGGCGGCCGGGGGTGGGCGGTGAGCTGGCCGCTGACACCCCCACCCGCGCCGCCGCCCACCCGCTGGGACAAGGTGCTCGCCGCCGGCCGGGCTCTGGTCGCCGTCGTCGGGCTGGTCGGTCTGCTCGGTGTCGCCCCCTACGCGATGTGGCGGCTGATCGGCTGGCCCCTGCCCCGCCACATCCCCACCAAAGACCAGCTCGTGACGGCGCTGACGACGCCGATGACCGACGACCTGCTCATCGACATCGTCGCCGTTGTCTACTGGTACGCCACGCTCCTGCTCGCCCTGAGCGTCCTGTCCGAACTCGCTGGGGAGATCGCGGGCCGCCGCTGGCGGCCCCGCTTCAACCCGAGCGGGGCTTTGGGCGGCGTGTTGATCGCCGCGCTGATCGCCGGAGTCGTCACCCTGACCAGCCGGGCCCGGCCCGCCACCCCCGCCCCGGCCAGCGGCGGCGGCCCGCTGGCCGGCCGGCCCACCGCCGCCGCCGCGACCGCCCCCGCCCACCCGGCCAGCCGTCCCTTCCCCGCCCTCCAGATCGGCGCTCCCGACCGCTCGGCCGGACCGCCCCCGAACCCTTACGCCCCCTCGGCGCCCGGCGACCCGGCCTGGCTCACCCACCCCACCGCCTTTGTCGACTACACCGTCCGGCCGGGCGACAACCTCTCCGACATCGCCCACGCCCTGCTCGGGAGCAGTTCCTACTGGCGGGCGATCTACCACCTCAACCACTGGAGCCCGCAGCCCGGCGGTCAAGTCCTGCAAGGGCCGAACTTGATCCGGCCCGGGTGGACGCTACGCATCCCCGTCCCGCCCACCGCCACCCCCGCGCCGCCGCCGGCCAGGCCCGCGCCGCCGCCCGCCGTGCCGCCGCCGGCCGCCGTGCCGCCGCCGGCCGCGGGCGTCCCGGCCGTTCCCACCCCGACACCGGCCCACCCGGTCTCGCCCGCGCCCGGCCCGCCCACTCCGACGGTGCCGGCGCATCCCACCCCGGTCCCACACCGCCCCAGCCCGGGCGCGGACCGGCCGGCGCCGCCGCACCACCGGCTGATCCCTCTGCCCTCGGGCGCGGTGGTCACCGCAGCGCTCGCCAGCGCCGCCGTCATGGCCGCGACGATCGCCGGCCTGCTCGCCACCCGCCGCCGCCGCGTGCCGACCCGGCCCGGCGACCCCGCCCCGACCAGCCCCCCGCTGCCCGTCGTCGTCCGCGAGATCCTGCGCACCTACCGGCCCGACGGCCCCGAGACTGACGACCCGGGCCCGGACCCGCCCGTCACCGATCCGGCCGCCGTCCCGCCGAGGGCCCCTGGGGTGCCCGTCCACGCCACCCCGCCCGCCAGCGGCGGTACCGCCGCTGACCTCCACCCGCCGGCCCCGACCGGGCGGGTGTGGACCCCACCCATCCCCGCGACCGCGCTCCGGTCTCGACCCGCCCCCCAGCCACCCGCCGGCCCGGCCCCCTCCGGCCCGGACCCCGTCGTGGCCTCGGCCGAGCCTGGAACACCGCATCCGCCGGAGCCGCCCGGGCCGCCCGCGACGGCTGGGGACGGCGACGGGCTGCCCGCGCCGCTGGCCCGGACCGGCACCGTCCTCCTGTCCGGCCCCGGCGCCGCGCCGGCCGCCCGTGCCGCCGTCGTGGGACTGCTCGCCGACCACTTCCGCCACCGCGAGCGGGACGCCGACCGGCCGTGGCCCGGCCGGCTGATCATCGACCAGGACAGCGTCGACGCCCTCGATCTCCCCGCCGCTGTCCTGGACGCGCTGCCTCAGGCCACCATCACCAGCAGCCGCGAGCAGGCCGGCGGCGCCTTCGCCGCCGAGACCGTGCGCCGCGAGCGGCTGCTCGCCGAGACCGGCGCCCGCGACATCCACGCGCTCCGGGACGCCGCGCCCGACGAGGCGCTGCCCACCACCCTCCTCGTCACCGTGCTGGCAGACCCGCGACATCCGCCCCCGCCTCCCGCCCGGCCGGCCCTCGGCCTGGCCGTGCTCACCCTCACCCCCGGACCCGGCGGCTCCCCGACCCTCGACCCGGGCGGCCCGGCCGAGCGGCTCCCCGTCCAGGTCGACGTCGACGGGCGGGCCGCCACGGCGGACGGGCCGGGCGAGTCGTGGCCCCAGCTCGCCCCCGACGCCGCCGCGGACCTGCTCCGGCTCACCGCGCGGGCCCAGGACATTCCCCTCCCGTCCGTCGCGTCCCCGCCGCCCCCGGTCGGAGCGCGGCAGCTCCCGACCCCGCCTCCGCCCAGCCCCGCGCCGGTCGCGCCGCCCACGACTGGCGCGCCGGGCGCGCCCGCAATTCGTCTGACCGTGTTCGGGCGGCCCGTCCTCACCGCTTACGGCGCCCCGCTCGGCCGGGGCCTGCGCGCGTTGGCCGTCCAGATCGCCGCCTACCTCGCCTTCCACCCGGCCGGGGCCACCACGGAACGGCTGATCACCGATCTGCTGCCCGAGCACGACCCCCGCCGGGCCCGCTCCCAGATCTACCGGGCCGTCGCTGACCTGCGCGCCCAGTTGGCCGACGCCACCGGCCTGCCCGGCGCCGACCTGCTTCCCGGGGGAAAGGCCGGCTACCGGCTCAACCCCACCCACGTAAGTGTCGATGTGTGGGAGTTCCACGACGCCCGCCGCCGCGCCGCCCACGCCGACGGCGACGACGCCCGCCTCGCCCAGCTCACCGCCGCCGCCGAGAAGGCCCAGGCGCCGCCGCTGGGCGAGGTCGCCTACGACTGGTCCGCCCCGCTGGTCGGCGAGTTGGAACACCAGGCGGTCGACGTCCTCGCCGACCTGTCCGACCTGTACGCCGACGAGGATCCCGACCGGGCCCTGCTCTACCTCGAGCAGGCCATCAGCCTCACCCCGCACGTGGAAGACCTCCACCGAAGGGTGATGACCATCCACGGCGTGCGCGGCCGGCCCGACGCCGTCCGCCGCGCCTACCAGCGGCTTGTTGACACCTTCGACCGGCTCGGCCTCGACGTCGACCCCACCGACGACACCCAGGCCCTCCTCGCCCGCTACACCACGCCCCGGCCCACCACGACACCCCCGCCCCCCCCCCCCGCCCGGCCGGCGCGGGTCGTCAGCCGACCCGGCGACCGGCGCCGCGCCCCCCGCCCCGCCCCCGGCACAACCGGCCCCCACGACCTCCGCTGACCACCGATCCACCCCGGGACGGATCGGCCCGTCGGCCGGGGCGTCGAGCGCGCCCCATCGCCGCCCCGCGGCTTCCCAGGGCCGGGGCTTCTCCTGGCGTCCCGCCTGCGGGCGGGGCGGTGCCCGCGGAGCGCGGAACGGGTCCGGACGCGTCCGTTCCCGCGCCGAAGCAGGGGCGCGGGAACGGACAGACGGACGGCGCCGGGGTCATCCGGCCGGGTTGGCGGTGGGCAGCGGCCCACCGGTCGGCGTCACCGGGGAAGCGGACGGCGGGGCCGGCGTCGGGTCCGACACGAGGTGGTCGTCCTCCCACATCGGCCGGCAACCCGGGCACACGGTCAGGTAGTGCGGCCCCTCGTAGGGTTCCTGATCGTCCGGCCAGTCCACCGGGGCCTCATCCGGGCAGCCGTCCGGGAAAAACCTGTGCACCGAGGGGGCGGGCGCGGGAATCGGCGTTCCGTCCGCGGTGTATCCGACGGCGGCCGCCTCATCGCCGGTATCGGAAGGCCGGAGTGTCACCTCTACGTAAAGGGTGCTGGCGGTTCGCTCGCGGAGAACCAACTCCGCTTCCAGGCGGGCCGCCCGCCGGATTGGCGGCGGCCGCGGCGGTCGGGTACGGGCCGGACACGTCATGGTGGGTTTCCCACTGCGGGCGGCATTCCGGGCAGACCGTGGTCAGGTGCGGCCGGGTGTAGGGTTCCTGGTCCGCCGGCCATCCACCGGGGCGGTGGATGGGCAGCCGTCCGGGAAATACACGGCGACGGACAGGTTCTCCGCCCGCGCCATGATCCCGCCCGGGTTGTCATCGTCGAAATCGGGATTCCAGTACACGACCTGAACGTAGGCATGGCTGGTGGGCATGGAAACCTCCGGGATTTGTTCCGCGTTCAATGGGCGAAATCGACGGTAGCTCGACCGAAAATCCGCCGTCAATACGATGGCCACAACTTATTTCCCCGCTGTGTTTTTTCGTATTTTTCTCTGGCGGTGAATGTGCCGCTGGAATTCTCGGAAATTCGCTTTCCGTCTGGGTGCCCGGCCGGGGCGATCGCGCGGGGTCACGGCTCCCGGTGGCGCGTTTTCAGGGGGTGGCGGTGTAGCGGCGGGGCCGGCCGGCGGCGTGCACGTTGCCTTCCGCGCAGAGCCGGGTGAGCGCGCTGTGCACGCTGCGCGCGTCGGCGCCGACCCGGCGGCGGATCTCGGTCGCGGTCAGCGGACGCCGACCGGCGTGGTGGACGAGGTGCTGGTAGACCCGGTCGATCACCGTGTCGGGGGCGGGGCCGTCGCCGGGTGGGAAGGTGTGCCGACGGCGTCGGGGTGTGACGGTTGCCGGGTCGGTTGCCGCGGCGGTGTAGCGGCGGGGGTAGGAGGCGAGGGCTTCGCGGGCGGCGCCGTCGCGGATGAGGGCGTACACCGTCGTACGGATCGCCGTCGGCCCCGGCGTCGGCTGGCCCTCGGCGGCGAGAGCGGCGGTGAGCTGGGCGATGGTGAAGGCCCGGCCGGGCTGCCGACGCAGCATCGTGGTGATCGCCTCGGCCGCGGCGCCGCGCGGGTGCAGGGCCGGGCGTGTCTCGACGGGCTGGCCCGGCTCGGGGATGGCCGGGGTCATGACGTCGCCCGTCCGTTGAGCGCGGCGCGGCGGAGGGTGTCGCGGGCGGACTGGAGGGCGTGGATCAGCAGGTCGGTGTCGTCGGCGGTGAGATGGCTGGTGGCGATGGTGTGCATCCAGGCGGCGTCGAGGCGCAGGACGACGGCGGGGACGGCGGCGGGGTGCGTCTCGGCCCGCACGGTGATCGTGTTGTCGCTCAGGCTGGTCGCGAGTTCGTGGCAGCCGCCGCCGACCGTCACCATCTGCCCGGGCCGCGGCCGGCGGCCCCGTCGCGTGGGGGCGGTCGCCTCATCGGGCCGGCCGGGGACAATCGGGCCCGTTGCGGGCACCGGCGCGGGGCCCGGGGGCGGGCAGAGGCGGCCCCGGACAGCCGGCGGGACGTCGGTCCAGTGCCCGTCGCGGGCCGGGCCGGCGACGGCGACGTCGCCGCGCAGGAGCGTGCCAGCAAGCTGGGAGGCGCGGGCGTTGCGCGGGGCCCCGGCGAGCGCGGCTTCGTCCCAGACGACCAGCGTGACCGGCTCGGGAATGTGGGCGGTGAAGGTTTCGACGTGGCCGCCGACGGTCTTGGCCAGCCGGGTGAGGTCGCCCGGGGCCATCTCGCGTTCCTCGACCGGAGCGCCGCCCGCGGCCGGGATGAACAGGAAAACAGGCATCACTCGTTGTCCTTTCTCGGGGGTGCCCGCCGGGGGCCGGCCGATCCCCGTGTCAGGGGTAGGCGGGGCGGCCGGCTCCGGCGTATGAGGGCGGTTAGGACGAGAGGCGGAACCGGGCCGGGGGGCCGTCGACCTTCACGGCGTCGCCCGCGTTGACGAGAATGGTGAGCGCGTTCGCGACGGCGCCCGAGGAGCGCTTCAGCTCGCGGGCAATCTCCCCGGCGGTAAGCAGGTCACCGGCCGCGCCGGACAGCTGCTCCTTGACCATCTGGGTGAGTTCCCCCGGCTTCAGCCGCCGGTCCCCGTTCGTGTTGGTGTTGGTCTTTGCCGCGGCCGGGGGCCGGGTCGCGCTGCCGGACCGCTTCCGCTCGCGGGTCGCCCGCGGGGGCGTTCCGGCGCGCATCGGGCAGTCCGGGACCGGGCACGCGGCGGCGATGCACACCGGCGCGGGGCCGACCGGCGCGGCTGCCGTGCCGCCGGCCGCGGCGGGGGCGGCGGGCGGCGCCTGCGGGATAGCCGGGGTTTCGCCGGCCGCCGTGTCCGGCGGCGCGACGGCGTCCCCGTCGTCTCCGCTGTCGGGGTCCGGTGCGTCGGTGGGGCTCCCGGCCGGGTCGGCGCCAGCCGGATCGTCCTGGTCACTGGCGGTCTCCCCGCTGTCGGGCGGGGACTGCGCGGCGGCGTCGGCGGGCGGGGCGTCCTCGTCCGGGCCGGGCGCCGCGGGCGTGGAGACCGGGTCGGCGGCCTCCGGGTCGGGGTGGGCGTCCGGGTCCACCGCGCCGATGGAGGGATCCGGGTTCTCCGGGTCGTTGGTGGTGTCCGGGTCGGGCGCGGCGCTGTCCGGGGCGGCGGCGTTCGGGGTGATGGCCCATCGGGCTGGGGGCTTGCGGCCGTCCGGCGGCGCCTCGGCCGGGATCTGGTGGGCGGCGCCCGCGGCGGCCAATGCCTTGAGGGCCTTGTTGACCTCGGCGCGGCTTTGGGCGCGGGCCCGCGCCAGTTCGTTCACGGTCCTCGGTGCGTCGGCGTCGACCAGGGCCGTGTGGACGGCGCGGAATTTCACCGGCCAGCCGGTCATGTCGATATCGCCCATGGGGGTTTCTCCTTCGCGGGTTCGGCGCGGAATAGCGGGACGGCTTCAGGGATAACTCCGCCTGTCGGCTGCCAGCCAGCGGAACCCCGAACCATTCCCAGTGACATGAATCACATTCATGGCCGACGTGGGTATTCATTCCCGTCGTATTGCTGGCGACGTTTGGATCGAGGTATGGTGCGCCGGTTTCCCGATCGGGAATACGTGGGCCGCCTTTTCCGCGCGGCCCGCGAAAGTCTTTTGTGAAAGGTGGCGCGGTATGGCGCGCGGAAAAGGAACAGGGCAAGCCGCTTTCCCTGCGGGACCCGGTCCCCGGGCCCGGGTTCGCGCAGGCGGCGCGGCCGGCCGGGCCGGGTGACCGGGGCATGACGATGATCGACCTACTGCGGATCCCGGCCGGGCCGGACTCGCCGGTGACGGCCAGCCGGGTGGAGCGGCGGAGCCTGCCCGGCGCGAGCGGGTGGACCGGGCGGGCGTCCGCGGGCCTGTTCCGGGTGGAACTGGCGTATCCGCCGGCCTCCCTCTACCTCCCACTCCTGCCCGCCGCGGGAGAACGGGTGAACGAACGGGCGATGCTCCTCACCGCCGCGCTCGGCCCGGACAGTCCGCCCGCGCCCGCGCGGGGCGAGGCGCTGCTGGTCGGCCGGCTGGGCCCGGACGGCCGGGACACCTCCTGCCCGCCCGACCTGACCGGGCTGGCCGGCCCGGCGGTCCCGGTCCGCGTCGAGATCATCAAAATCTCCCTGGAGCTGCCCGGGCTGCCGGCCGGTGGGGCGGTGTGGGCGCCGATCAGCCGCGAGCACCCGGACTGGTGGGCCGGGCTGCGCGACGCCGCGCGGCTCCGCGCGATCCACCGCCGGCCGGTGCGGGTCGTGCCCGCCGCCGAGGCCGCCTACCGGCTCCCGGTCCGGATCCGCCGGGCCGCGGCGCGCGGGGCCGGCTGGGACGTCCTGTCGTATCACCCCGACGGCTGCCCGCCCCCCGACCCGGCCGACCCCGACGGCGGCCGGCACCTGACGGGGGTGTGCCCGGCCTGCGCGCTCCGGTGGGCGAGCGACCACGACCTCGGCCACCCCTACCGGCACGAGCCGGCACCCCCGGCCGCGCCCCGGCCACCCGGCCGGGGCCAAAGCTCCTGACCCGGCGGCCGGAGGTCCCGCTCATCCTGCGGCCCGTCCCCGGCCGCCCCCTCCTCGACCTGATCGGAAGGTTCTCCTGATGGTGGTTGCGCGCCCGCCGGCCGGCTACGAACCGGCCCGCGTCGGCTCCCTCTCGCCGTTCATCCATCTCGCGCTCGTCGACGACGCGGCGACTCTCTGCCGCTGGCCGGTGCGCGAGCGGATCCCGACGGTCCTGCTCGACCCGGCCGTCGAGCTGTGCACGGTCTGCGCGGGTCTGGCTGACCTGCACCCGCCGGACCGGGACCCGGCCGGCTACCAGATCACTACAGATGCCGAGCCCGGTCTGGTGGTCGTGACCGACCGGGCCGGCCGGCTCGTGGTCACCACCGCCAGCCCGGCGCTGGCCCGCTACCGGGCCTGGGAGCACGCCCACACCACCGCTCGCGAGGTCGCGCGGCTGCGTCGCGGCGGTCTGCGCCCTGAGCCCGGCGATCTGGACGCCTGGCGGGTGCTTCTCCCCAACCCGGCCGGCCACTGGCGCCGGGCCGGGGTGATCCGCCGCCGGGCGGACGATTTCCACGCCGACCTCGAAGACGACCAGCCCGAAGACGGACGGCGGACCCGCGACCGGTTCCGCTCCCGGGGCAACGCTGTTCGCTGGATCACCCGCGAGCGGGTCGTGCACGGCTGGCCCGACCCGACCCCGGGCTGGCTCGTCCTCGCCGGCCCGCGGCTGCTGCGCCGGACCGGTAGCCACCGCGCCGCGGTGGCCTGGCTGCGCGGCTACCACACGGCGTTCACCGGCCAGCGGGCCCGCGCGGTAGGCCCGGTCGACCTCGACACCTGGCAGCACGACTACGGACCCGGCGACATCTACATGATCGTCCGGGGCTCCCGCGCGGCCCGGCTCGGTGTCGACCCGGCCGCCCGGCCCCGCTACCCCCACGACGACCTCCCCTACGACGACAGCCCCTCCCCACCCCCCGCGCCAGCGCGGACCCCCACATCCCACCCCGCGACCGCCTCCACCCATCCGACCTGGAAGGACCACCACCGTGCCTGACCACGACAAGCACGCCTACGCCACCGCCCTCGGGGACCGGCTGCGCGCGATCCGCCGCCAGCAGGGCCTGTCGCTCCACGACGTGGAGGAGAAGTCGTCCGGGCGGTGGAAGACCGCCGCCATCGCGTCTTACGAACGCGCCGACCGGAACATCAGCGCCAGCCAGCTCGCCGCTCTCGCCGCGTTCTACCGGGTTCCCGTGACCGCGCTGCTGCCCGCCGGGGAGCCGGCCGTCCCGCGCGTCCGGCAGCCGCGGGTCGTGCTGAACCTGCCCGCGCTCGACGGCGCGCCGCGGCCGGCGTCCGGGCCGCTGCGCCGCTGGGTCGACGCCATCCGCGCGCAGCGCGGCGACTGGGCCGGCCAGGTGTTGTCGATCCGCCACGGCGACACGGACGACCTCGCCCGCATCTACCACCGCCGCCCGGAGGAGTTCCTCACGCTGCTCCGCTCATGGTCGGTCCTCGACGCGACCAGCGACGTGGAGGTGAACGGCGATGCCGCGTGAGAACCGGCCGATCGACCCGGCCTGGCGCGTGCCGATCCCCCTCGTCGCCGAACAGCCCGACGGCACCGTCAAGTTCGGAGTGATCAACGAGGAAAGGGCGGGCGCGCTCGCCACGGCCAGGCGCTGCGCCGTGTGCGGGGACCGCATGGGCGAACGGGTCGCGTTCATCGCGGGTCAGGAACAGACCGTGGCCGGCCTGTTCGGCCAGCCGCCGATGTGCGAACCCTGCGCCCGGGCCGCGCTGGCCACCTGCCCCTTCCTCGCCCGGCGGCCCTCCGGCCGCTGGGCGCCAGCCGCCGAGGACTCCCCGCCGGTCGCGGTCCGCCCGACGAGCGACTGGTTCCTGTGTCTGTACCGCTCCTACTTCGTGTTCACGGCCCGCGGGTTCGGCGTGGCCTTCGGGAGCGCGCCGCGGGACGTGCACCTGTTCCGGGGGAACGACCCCGAGCCGATCACCGAACGCTACGCCTACACCGCCACCGGGCGGCTGGAACGGGCCCCCGGCTAACGCGCGGGGGCCACGCCCGGGGCGGGTGAGACCGTGTTCACCCACCCCGGGCGCTCCAAGCCCCGGACACGAGACCGGCCCGGTGCCGGGCCGGCCCCGTGCGCCCCCGATTCCCCCCGCGGATGCCATCTGGGCCCCGCGGGGCTTCTCGTGTTCCCCCGCCGGTGGCGCGGGGCCCGCCCCCATCCGCGCGGGGCGATCCCTCCGGCCGGGCGACCGCAACCGTGGGCCGGTGTGGTCCAGGGTGGGAGCGGCGGCCTCATTCCCATAGCGGACCGGGGGGTGGCGCTGGCCCGGATCGCCGTTGACCCGCGGTAACGCGGTGGGGTGTCGCCGTTCGGCCGGTCAGAGGAGGTCACCTTCCGCCCGCCAGAATGCGTCGCGGAGGCAATCGATGAGGTAGCCGGCGGCTCGGGGGGTGAGCCACACCGCGCTCCCAGTGGCGCGGACACCGGTGCCCTCGTGCTCGCCGCCGGGGCGGGCGCGGTGGAGCCGGGCGGCGAGCCAGCGGGGGCTGGCGGTGGTGGGGTCGGAATGGCCGAGGAGGGCGGCGATCGCCCGGACGGCGCTGATCGACAGGACGACCTCGGCACCACACGTGATGACCGCGTCGGGGTCGTCGTGAGCGAGGCGGAGCTCGTCCCCGGCGAGCGCGGCGCGGGTCTGTTCCTCCGCGACGTGCGCGCGAAAGCGGTCCGGGTCGGCGGGGACGTTCATAGCGGCAGCTCCCTTACAGGTTCAGCCCGCGGCGGGTGCGTAGGTCTTTCAACTGGCGTGTTCACCGACGGGCAGGAGGAGCAGCCCGTCGGTGACACGAACTGGAGACTGGGGGCGCAGAGCCGGTTGAGGTAGGCGAGGGCGTCCTCGGCGTGCCGACGCAGGAGCAGATAGCGGACGTCGGCGTGGTCCTCGTCGTGCTCGGGCTGGGCGCCGACGTACCGCTCGAGAGCGGCAAGAGTGTTTGGGGTCGCCATCCCGTACCCCCGGGCAATGTCGATCATCGCCAGGTAGGTGCCCGCGTCGCTGCCGTCGAGCCACGAGCCGAGCCGGTCGGTGTCGATCAGCGCTGTTCCGGGCGGGAGGAGCGGGAGGCTGGGGGTCACGCCCAGGGGCCCCATCGCCAGGCACAGGGGATCCCCGGTCTCGGTGTGGACCCACAGCAGCGGCGGCCAGATCAGGTGGATGCGGCGTTCCTCGCGGGTCGGGCGGCGGGCGGGCTGGGCGCAGGCGGGGCAACGAGCGGACATGGTCATGGCGACCTCCTCGTCGGTCGGGTGGGGGTCCCGCGGCGCGGCGGCGTCCCGCTCGGCGTCGGCGGGCGGGCGGGTGCCGGTGAGTGCCGTTGGCCCCGGCTGGGGTGGCGGTTCGTCGATCGGGCCGGAGGCTGGGGTCGGGTGGGGGCGGGCGTTGGTCATGATCGGTGGCTCCTGTCGCGGGGTAGGGGCGGGGCCCCGCTCGCCGCCCCGGTGCGGGACGGCGAGCGGGCGGCCCGGAGTGGTGACGGTGGGCTGTGGGGGTCAGGTGGTGGTGAGGGCGCGGCGGGCGGCGTCGCTGATCGCGTGGATGGTGTCGGTGGCGCTGGCGCTGATGGTCACGACGTGGGCGCCCCGGGCGGGGGTGGCGGTCAGGACGGCGGTGTCGGGCACGAGCCACAACACCGCGCAGCCGGCGGCGCGGAGCCGGTCAACGCGCTCCTGCCCACCGGCCGTCTCGCCGGCCAGAACGAATCTGCCGTCGGAGATCACGACCAGGAGACGGGCGCCACCGGGGCGGCTGAGGCCGAGTTGATCGTCGAGCCGGTCGACGGCCTTGGTGAACTCCTCGGCGCCGTCGTTCGAGGCGAACTCGGTGACGCTGGCGGGCGGCCGGCCGGGAGCGACGATGTCCACCACGGTCTCCCCGAAGATCACCATGCTGGTGGTGGCGTGGGGGACGTGGGCCGCGGCCTGGGCGGTGATCCAGCCGGCGGAGGCGACCGCGCGGGCGTGGCGGCGAACGGAGCCGGACACGTCGCAGGCGATCCCGATGCGTAGCGGCGGGTCGGGTACCGCTTTGTGGACGGTGCGGGTGAACGGCCGGGCGGTCGGCACGGCCCCGGCGGCGCGTTGGGCGTCCGCGGCGAGCGCGCCGCGCATGCGCAGCCGGCCGGGCGGCACGGGCGAGGTGATGGTGACCGGGACGGGGTCGCGGCGGGCGGCGGCTTGGAGCGCCCGGCCGAAACGCGCGGCGGCCTCGCGCTCGGCGCTGGTGGGCGGGCGGGTACCAGCGAGCTTCGTGCCACCGGACCGGCTCGCCGGGGCCGGGGCCGGTTCCGATTCGGGTTCCGGCTCGGGTCGTGGCGGACCGTCGTGCAGAGCGTCGAGGAGATCGTCGGTGGCCCTGGCGAGTGCGCCGTTATCGCTGCCGGCGGCCGGTCCACGCAGGGCGTCGAGCCAGCGGCGGGCGAGCTCAAACATGGTGTCGCGGTCGTTGTCGGCGACGCGGTGGGCTTTCCGCCAGATGATGGTGAGGGTGTCGAGCCGGTCCGGGCCGAGGACCGTGGTCACCGCCGCGCGGATCCCGCGGGTTTCCCGCCGGTTGAGGATCCCGGCGTCGACGCGGGCGAGGAAGAGCCCGGCGGCTCTGGCCGCGTCGGGGACGCCGGTCGGGGGGTGGGTGCTCAGGGTCCGGCTGCCGGGCCCGGTCGGCCCGGCCGGCGTCGCGGGGTTGGCGACGATGGTCTTCACGCAGGCGCGGAGCCAGCGGCGGTCGGAACGTGTGCGGGCGAGTTGGAGGCGTTCGATGCGGGATTCCTCCAGGAGCAACGCGGCGTCGAGGAGCAGGGGCGGGATGGTGGCGGGGTTGAGCCCGTTGGCCCACTGGCTGTGGCGGGCGTGGGCGGTTTCGTGGAGGAACGCTCCCCACACCGAGGCGTAGCGTGCGCGGTCCTTGACCAGCCCGGGGCGGATCGTGGTGGGGTCGAGCGTGCCGAAGAGGTCGGCGTTGATCTCGATCCGGTTCTCGGTCGGCAGGTAGCAGGCCGCGGCGCCCGGGGCGGCGCCGGGCGCGCAGACCGCGCGTAGGTCGGTGCGGTCGGTCAGCGTGGGCAGGTGGCCGGTCAGGATGCGGGAGATCCGCTGCCAGGGGCTGGGGATGGGCGGCGCGGGGACCGTGCCGGGGGTGGGGGTCGGGACCACGTGGGCGGCGGTCATGATCTACGGTTCCTTTCCGGGCAGGGTGGGGCCGGGGCCCGCCCGCCGCGCCGTGCGGGGACGGCGCGGCGGCGGCCCGGCCGGGTCAGGTGGCGGGGCGGATCTGGCGGCCGAGGGCGAGGGGCGTGAACGCCCGGCCGTAGATCTTCTGGATGGCGTCGGCGACGACCGCGCGGTCGTCCGGCGGCGCGGCGCCGAGGAGGTTGGCGACCGCGACCTGCTCGCCGAGCGCGTTGGCGGTGGCCTGGTAGCCGAGGAGCTCCCGTAGCTGCGGCACCCAGTCGATCTTGCCGGCGTTCTGGAGGGTGTCGAGCGCCTCGGCGAGTTGGACCGCCTTGCGGTCGATCCCGAGCTTGGTGGCGAGGGTGTAGTCGGTGCGGACTTCGATCTGCACGGTGAACCGGCTGGCGAGGGCGTCGGTGAGCACGGCGCCGTGCACGCCGGGGTTGTGCCCGGCGATCACGTAGAAGCCGGGCTTCGCGGTGATCGTCTCGCCGGTGTGGGCTTTGACCTGGATCTGGCCGCGGCCATCCATGGCGGGGTAGAGCACCGCCAACACCGACGGTGGGATCAGCGTGGCGTCGTCCACGAACAGGGCGCGGCCTTCCTGCATGGCCCGCACCAGCGGCCCGTAGACGAAGACGTAACCTTTCCCGCCCGGGGCTTGGGTGTACTCGCCGACGAGGTCTCCGGCGGTGGTGTCGCCGTCGCCGGCCACGGTGATCAGGTCGGGGTGGGCGGCTTCGACCAGGGAGGTTTTCCCGGTGCCGGGCGGGCCGTAGAGCAGGACGAACACGCCGGCCTTCCGCAGCTTGCGTAGCGCTTCCACGTCGGTGGTGCCCGCGAGCGACCTGGGCTGGTACACCCCACCCGTCGGGCGCAGGATCCCCCCGCCGGGTAGGGCGTCACCCGGGGCCGGACCCGCCGGCCTCGGCGGAGCGGCCGGGGGTGGGGGCGGGGCCGCGGGCCGGGGGGCGGGCGCCGGGCGGGGCGTGGGGACCGACACGGCCGCGGCGGCGGTCGCGGTGCTCGCCGTGGCCTGGTAGGCCGGCTTTCCCTTCGCGTTGGTGGTCTTGCGGGCGTGTCCGGTGCGGGTGAGGTGCTCGAGCGCGTTCACGACGGCGCCGTGGGACCGGATCAGCGTTTTGGCGATCTCGACCGCGGTGAGGGGGTCGGGGCACATCGCCAGCTGGCTGGCCACGAGTCGGCGCAGTGCACCGTTGGGCAACCGGCGCGGGGCGGGGCGCGAGGCGGACATGACAGGACAACTCCCAACATCAACAAGAGGGGTGGGGTGAGACGGTCAGCGGCGGCGGCTGGGCCGTCCGCGGCGGCGTAGGCGCGGGGCGAGCAGGGCGATCGCGACGAGCGGGAAGAACAGGTGCGCGCCGGTCACGATCAACAGCAGGCTGGCCAGGATGAGCAGGAGTGGGAGGAGGCGGGACCGGGGGCGGCGGTCGGTGGGTGGCCGGCGGCGGGCGGGGCGGCGGCGTGGGGCGGGCGGCGGCATGGCGGTGGGTCAGCCGATCGGGCCGAGGGTCGGCCGGTCGGTGGCGAGGAGCAGCCCGTGGTCGACTTCGAACCACACGCCGGGGGCGCACAGGCTGTTGAGGTAGGCCAGGGCCCGCTCGACGTAGTCGATCAACGTTTCGGGCAGGTCCGGGCCGGGTGTCCGGGCGAGCGCGGCGAGTTCGGTCTGCCCGGCCGCGGTGAGGGGCAGGCCCTGGCTGACGGCGGCGCGGACGATCTCGACGCACTGATCTCGGTGGTCGGGTGTACGGGTGCCGTCGATCCACACGCCGGTCAGGTCGGGGCCGATCGGCGGCGGCGGGTCGGGCAGGATCGGCGCGGCGCTCTCGATGCCCGTGGGGCTGAGGACCGCGCACAGCGGCCGGCTGTTGTGGAGGTGGACCCATGCCCGGGGCCACAGCCCGCGCTGGCCGGCCCAGTCCGCGGGAGCCGCCCGGCGGGCGGGCCGGGAACACAGCGGGCATATGGCGACCTGAACCATGATCGAAACCTGCTTTCCGGGAAAGGGCGGGATGGGTGCGGGCGGGCCTCGCGCTAGCGGGCGGGCGGGCTGACGGCGTCGAGGAGCAGCTCTCCGCCGTTGTCGGGCGTGACGATGAAGCGGACGCCGTCCACGCAGAGGCTGTTGAGGTAGTCGATGGCGTCGTCCGTGTGGCGCACGAGCCGGTCAACGGGCCGGTAGTCGGCGTGTGGGTCGTCGTGCGCGGCGCGCAGCGTGTCCAGATCACCGGGCCCGGGGCGGGGGTAGCCGAAGAAGCGGGCGAAGTGGATGATGTCCGCGAGGAACTCGTAGAGATCGCCGTCGCCGCGTGCCACGCCCAGGCGGGGTTCCTCCTCGCCGTCGATCATGCCGACGCCGGTGGGGACGAGCGGTTCTCCGGTGTTCCAGCCTTCGGGGTCGTGCCGGGGGCACAGCGGTGTCCCGGTGGCGGTGTGGACCCAGGCGCCGCGCTGTGCGACTGTCGGGATCGGGACAGGGTCGAGAGGGCTGGCCCAGCGGGCGGCCGTCCCGCACTCCGGGCAGGTCAGTAGGCGTGTGGGCACGGCGGATCGCCTTCCATGAGGGGCACGCGGCTGAGAACAAGGGGGCGGGGGTCAGTCGGAGTCGGCGTAGAGCACGAGCCCGTCGTTGATCTCGAAGGTGAGGCCCTCGGGGCAGAGCGCGTTGAGGAAGTCCAGGGCGCTGTCGGCGTCGAGGGTGAGCAGACGCGCCAGCTCGGGCCCGGCCTCGCCTTTGTCGTGTTCGCGCAGATCACCTGTGACGAAGTAGGGCAGGCGCATGCCGTAGGCGGCGGCGAGGCGGATGACCGCGACCGAGAGCTCCTCGTCGGTGCGTAGGGCTGAGCCCTCCAGCCAGCTTCCGACCTGGTCGGGGCCGATCACTCGCACGGTGGGGGGCAGGTCGGGTTCGGCGGGGCGCGAGCCGTCCGGTCCGCTGATCGGGCAGAGCGGTTCCCCGTCGAGGTGGGTCCAGGTGATCGGGGGGAACGTGGCCGGGTAGCGGTCGGGGCGGGGGTCCGCCGCGCGGATGGCGGGTTCGCCGCACTCGGGGCAGGTGGGTGTCTCGGGCATGGGGGCATCGCCTTTCCGTGCGAGGGGTTTTCCGGGTTCATTCACCCGCGCCTCGGCGGAATACTCGCGGGACGTATTCCCGTCGGGGTATTTCCGTGGTTTTCGCGGTGTTTCCCGGTGTGGTTCCTACGCTAACTCGCCGTACCCGGAATGTGGAAGCCCTTTTTCATGACTCTTTTTGGGTTTTCCGTTCCGGTGTGGCGTGTTGGTGCGTTGAATCCATTAACGCTCGCGCGGCCAATGCGCGCAACCCCCTTTTTCATGACTCTTTAGCGGGTTCTCGCGAAAAGAGTCATGGAAAAGGGCTTGCTGGATTGTTGAATGCGAGGTAGCTCGCGCGTGCCCGGGGTATTGTTGACGGAAAGAGTCATGAAAACGGGCTGGTTCGGCGGGGCGGGGCGAGGTATTATGAATACGCGCGGGCGGGCGGGCCGCGCGCACGCGCGGGACGGCGCCGCGCGAGACGCGGGCGGGGAGGTGGGCTCGCGCCGGCACGGCGCGGGCGGGCACGTCCAGGGCCGGCCCGGGAACCGGGCCGGGACGGGCGAGGGCCGGCGGGGACAGGCATGCGAGCGGCGGGCCGGCGGGCCTGCCCCGGTAGGGGCGGGGGCCGCCGGCCCGCCGCTCGTGTGCCTGGACCGCCGTGCCGGCGAGTCCGCGGATCAGCGGAGGGGGCCGGGGGGCCGCGGCCTGCGCTGACGGGAGCGGAGGGGTGCTCCGTGTTAAGCGGAGGACTATTCGGAAGAGTATTCGGAGGGGTATCTGGAGGGGTATCTGGCGGCGGGTTTTACGAACAGCGGAGGGGGTGCCTTCGGGGGGCGGGTGCGCGGCAGCGGCGGCCAACCCCGCGGCGGCGCGGGAGCCGCCCCGGGGTTGATGGCGTCGGGCCGGGTGTGAGCCGGTCATCGGGCGGGTGGGGCGCTGGGGCGGGTGGCGCCGAGGTAGATGTCGTCACCCCAGGGCGCGCCGATGGTCGCGGTGAATGATTCTACCCGAACATTCGCGCCTTGATGGGGGGCATCGACCATCATGGTGGCGCCGTTCAGGACCGCGCTGATGAGGCCGACGTGGGTAATCTGGCCCGGGGTGGGTCCGAAGAACGCGAGGTCGCCGATCGCGAGGGGGCCCTCAACGTGGGGGCCGGTGTCGTATTGGGTTTGGGCGGTGCGGGGAATGGATATTCCGGCGGCGGCGTAGGCGGCGTGGGTGAGTCCGGAGCAGTCCCAGCCGGGAGTGCCGTTGCCGCCCCACTGGTAGGGCAGGCCGAGCTGGGCGGTGGCGTAGTCGACGGCGACGAGCGCCGCCGCGCCCGGCTCGCCCGCGCCGCCGGCCGTGTCGGTGCCGTCGGTGTCGGTGTAGCTGGTGGCGGTCGCGAGGACCCGCGCGACGTGGCCGAGATCTTTGCTGTAGGTGTAGAGCGCGCGGGGAAGGTCCGCGCCGCCGCGGGCGCCGTGGTCGCACAGGTAGGACGCGGCGGCGTAGACCGCGTCATGCGGGTCATACGGCGAGGGTGGGTGGGCGCCGCCGGGGGGCGGCGGGTGCGCGGCGACAACCTCGGCGAACGTCGCCGGCTCGAACTGCATGGGCCCTTCGGCGCCGGCCGCGTTGGCGCCGGCATAGACGCCGGGCAGGGGGCTGCGCCCGTGGTCGGTCTCTTGTTTGCCGATGGCGGCCAGGACGGTCCAGGGCAGGCCAGGGCAGGTGGCGGCGGCGTCGAGGTAGAGCCGCTGGTAGTCCGGGGGGATGTCGGTGATCGCGGTCTGGGAAGGGGCGGGGGTGTTGTGGCTGGTGAGGGCGCCGGTGACCGCGGCGATCGCGAGCAGCGGGATGAGGACGGCGAGCGCGGCCAGGGCGGTGAGGGGGCGGCCCATCAGCGGCCGGGGGCCCGGGGCGGCGGCGCGGACGTGGCCGGGTCGTCGGGGTCGTCGGCGGGTGGGCTGGGGGGCAGGCCGTAGCGGTCGGCGAGCTGGTCGGGGGTCAGCCGGAGCGAGGCGGGTGGGTGGGTGGGGAGCCAGACCGGGCCGGCGGGGTCGCCGTGCTCGCGGCTGGCGGTGAGGATCGGGAATCCCGCGCCGGCCGTGGGCAGCTGGGCGCGCAGGGCGGCTTCCCGCCGGAGGGTGGGGAGCCAGAACAACACGGGGCTGGGGATGCCGGTGGCCGCCGCGAGGCGGGTGTAGCCGGGGAGTTTCCGCAGGACACGGGGCAGCGACTCACTGCCGGTGTCGTGCTCGGCGAAGAACGCGACCTGGCGGGTGGGGCTGGCCCAAACGGCGTAGCCGTCGGGGCGGGTCAGATCACCCCAGATGCTCGCGGCGCGCCGTTCGGACCACCAGACGCTCAGCCCCTGCCCGGCCGGCCGGCCACGGCTGGCATACGAGAGGCGGACGAACAGTTCGTTCCCGCCGACGAGGTGGCCCAGGCGGGGGGAGAGCGCGAGGGCGGCCTGCTCGTCGGGCCGGTAGCCGATCTCGCGGACGCTGACGCCGCGTTCGGCGGCGAGCAGCCGCGCGCCGGCCGGGCCGAGCTGGTAGTGGAAGGGATGCCGCCGTTCCCGCAGCCGGGGCTGGAAGCGTTCCAGCACGGACAGCCCGGTCAGGAGGGTGAGGCGGGCGCGGGCCGCGCGTTCGCCGTCGAAGCACAGCAGGCAGATCTGCGGGCCGGACAGCACCCGGTGTTCGGCGAGCATCGCGACGATCCACCGGTCCCGGCCGGTGATCCGCCCGGCCATCCCGGCCGGCGGGCGCGGTGGCCGGCGGCGGGACGGCGAGGGCTGGCCGGTCACCGGCCCTCCTCCGCGATGTCATCGGTGTCCTGGGGCGGGCTGTCGTTCACCGGGATGTCGCGCGTCGGCGGCGGGGCGCCCTGGGGCCGGGGGTCGATGGCGGCGCGGCCCGGATCCTGGGGCGCGCCGGGCGGCGGGGCCTGGCGGGCGCCGGCCGCGGCGCGCAGCGCGGCGGCCCGTCCTGGGATGGCTGTCGGGAGGGGGCGGGTGTGGAGGGTGAACGCCGGGAGTTCGGCCGCGTTGACGACCAGCCGGGTGGCGGCGGTGAACGCGGGCAGGCGGGAGAGGTCGTGCGGCGTGAGGACGGGGGCGACGTGGCGGCCGAGGTCGGCGCCGTCTTTCGGCGACACCCCGAAGATCACTTTGCTGCGGGCGTTAGTGGCCAGGGCGTCGGCAAGCTCTTGCGGGAGTTGGCGCATGTGCTGGTGGGCGAGGACGAGGGAGAGCCGGTAGCCCCGGGCCTCGGCGAGCATGTCCTCGACCGCCCCGGGCACATTCAGAAAGTTCTGGCATTCGTCGAGATACGCGGTGGCGTCGCGGCGGGCGTCCGGCGGGACCGCGGAGCGGCGCAGCACCGCCTGCCAGATGGCGGCGAGGATGACGGAGCCAACGATCTGGCAGGCATCCTCGCCGACCGCGCCTTTGGGGATGCGGGCGAGCAGGATCCCGCCCCGGTCCAGGACGTCGGTCAGGTTGATGGTGGAGGAGCCGCCGGCCAGTGTGTCGCGGGCGAACTTCCGCAGCAGCAGGGCGCGAAGCTTGTTGAGCAGCGGGCCGATCGCGGCGGTGCGGGCCCCGTCGGACAGGTGCCTGTACCAGTCCCAGAAGCCGGCGAGGACCGGGTCGCTGATCCCGGCGGTGACCCGCTCGCGGGCCTCGGGATCGGTGAGCACGGCGACGACGTCGAGCAACGTTGGCGGCGGAATGTCCGGCCGTTCCTTGGCCAGCGTGCGCCGGGTGCGCTCCTGGTGGTGATGGAGCAGGGTGAGGCAGGCCGCGCGGAGCAGGTCCTCGGTGCGGGGCCCCCAGGAGTCCGACCAGATCCTTCGGACGATCCCGACGATCTGGTCGGTGGCCAGGTCGGGGTCGGGCGAGTCGAGGATGTTCAGGCACGGTGGGGTGGCCTGGCGGGGGTCGAGCAGCACGATCCGGCCGGCGGCGTCGCCGGGCAGCCGGGCGAGCAGGTCGTCGATCAGGTCGCCTTTGGGATCGACGACGGCGACGCCGCGGCCGGCGGCGGCGTCTTCCAGGATCAGGTTGGCCAGCAGGGTGGATTTGCCGGTGCCGGTCGCGCCGACGATGTGCAGGTGATGCCGGGCATCGGCGACCGTCAGCCCGACCGGGCGGGGCCGGCCGGTCTCACTGTCCCCGAGGACCTTCACCAGGGGTCCGGGGGTGGGGATGCCGACGGGTGGGGCGACCGCGGCCGCGCCGGCCCGGGCCAGCCCGGGCACGGCGGTGTCGAGCGGGAGGCGGGCGATGGTGGCCAACTCGTCGACGGCGAGCAGCCCGCCGCGGCGCAGCCGCCGGCTGTTGAGCACGGCCGCCGGGTTCGGCAGCGGGCGGCGGTTGAGGTAGTTGTGGCCGGCGAGCAGGGAGAAGGCGGCGGCGAGGCTGTGGGCCCGGCCACGCAGCCGGTCCGTCTCGCGTCGGCGGAAGCGGCGGTCGGCCGGCCGGTTCGTGGTGACGGCGTAGGTGGCGCGGGTTTCCCAGCGGGCCTGCAGCGCCTTCACGCCGATGGCGCGGCTGGCCGCGGCCTCCTCCGGCGGGACCGGCCCCGCTGGCCGTGATGGTGCCGGCCGCGGCCCAGGGGTGATGAGATCGAGGGCGCGGCTGACCAGGGTGGGGGTGTGCTGGCCGCGGGCGCGGGCCGCGTCGGCTTTGGCGCGGGCGAGACGGGCGCCGGTGACGGGGCGGGCGAGGATCTGCACGGCCGCGGTATCGCCGGGGTGGAGGTCGGTGGTGGCGGCGAGCAGCGCCCGGACTGGGTCGCCGGCCGGGTCGGCGCGCAGGGGGAGAACGTCGGGGCGGGCCAGGCGCAGCCAGCCGCCCTCGGCCAGCCCGCCCGTCGGCAGGAGTGGGCTGGCGGGGCGGGTGGTGGTGCGGGCGCCGGGCCAGGCTGCCTGGACGGCCCGCTCGACCATGCCCGGCGGGACGGTGCCGGGGATCCAGACGGCGATCGTGGTCCCGTCGGGGCGGACGGTCAGCTCCCAGCCGAGATGCGGCTGGCCGTGTAGTAGCCGCTGCCGCCAGGGGCGGAGCAGGCCGACCATCTGGCCCCAGAACACCGCCGCCGCCTCGCCGCCGACGTCGGGCGGGCTGAGGATCTCCACGATCCGGGCGTCGACGGCCATCGCCTGGTGACGGCGCAGGCTGATCCGCCCCGCGATGACCTGGGCGGCGAGGAGAGTCAGGAGCAGCGGCACGCCGAGCGGGAGCAGCCAGTCGCCCAGCCCGGTCAGGCTGTGGAGCAGGTGGGTGAGGCTGCCGGGGCCGGGCAGGCCGGGTGGGGCCGGCGGCGGGGGCGGTGGGCTGATCGTCGTGGATGTGGGCATGGGGAACCTCCACACCGAGCGCGGGATGAGTCGGGACACGGGGCGGCCGGGGTGAGCGCCGAGGGTTAGCAGGGGTCGGCGTCGTCCTCGACCGGTCGGACCCGGGCGGGCGGGGTGCGCCACCAGGCCGATCCCGTGGCGGACGCCGGCCGGGGATCGACGGCATGGGTCCGGGGATCGACGGCGTGAGGCCGGGCCGGGCGCGGGAGGGCCGGGGGTGCGGGCGTGGGGGTGAGTTCGACGGGTGCTGTGGTGATCAGGGTGTGCTCGCGCGGGGCGGCGTCGACGTGGACGGGGGTGCGGTGGCCGGCGGTGAGCAGGAGCGCGTCGCCGGTGGCGGCGGTGGTGAGGTAGCGGGCTTCGGCGTCGGACAGGGCGAAGGTGGCCGCGACCCGGCTGATCGCGCTCGCGTCCTGGCGCAGGAGCAGGTGGGTGGCGGCGTTGGCGACGACGGCCGCGCCGAGGTCGGAGCCGAGCAGGTCGCCCGCGTCCTGGGTGACGACGGCCAGGCCGGCCCAGTGCTTGCGGGCCGCTTTCGCCAGCGAGCGCAGGAACCGGGCGGCGGCGGGCTGGGCCATCAGGCGCCAGGCTTCGTCGACGACGACGAGCCGGCGGGCGCGGGGTCCTCCGGCGACGGTCCGCCAGATCGCGTCCAGGGTGAGGAGCATGCCGGCGGGGCGTAGCTCGTCGGGGAGGGCGGCGAGGTCGTGGACGACGAGCTGCCCCTCGGCCGGAATGCTGGTCGGCCCGGCGAAGAGGGCGGCGTGGCTGCCGGTCGTGTAGGGGGCGAGGCGGGAGGCCAGTGACGGGCCGGCCGGGTCGGTGGGGTCGGCTCTGAGCGCGGTCTCGAGGTCGGCGAGCAGCGGCGCCGGCCGGGTCCAGCTGGCCGGGTCGGTGGTGATCCCGGCGTGGCGGTAGGCGGTGAGGATGGCGCGGTCAAGCGCGGCCCGCTCGCCGCTGGTGAGGCCGGTGCTCGCGCTGTCGCTCTCGCCGGCGAGCAGGGTCGAGACCAGGGTGTGGGTGAACAGGGCGCGGCGGGTGAGCAGATCCGGGTCGGATCGGGCGTGGGCGGGCAGGTCGAGCGGGTTGACGTGGACGCCGGGGGCGCCGAGGGGGATGACGGTGCCGGCGACGGCGGCGGCGAGGCGGCCGTATTCGCCGTCGGGGTCGACGACGTGGACCTCGACGCCCTGATACAACGACCGCAGAACATCAATCTTGGTGAGGTAGGACTTGCCGGCGCCGGAGGCGGCGAGGGTGACGGAGTTGTGGTTGGGCGCGGCCCAGCGGTCGTGCGCGACCAGGCCGCCGGTGCGGGGGTTGAGCCCGTAGACGACGGGGCCGGCGCCTACCCGGTGCAGGTCGGGTAGCGGCGGGTCGGCGGTGAACGGGAACAGGGTGGCGGTGGCGGTGCTGTCCATGGTGCGGCGGGCGGCGAGCAGGTCCCGGCCCAACGGGAGGGTGGAGGCCCAGCCGGCGAGCATCCGGTAGGTCGCCGGGTGGACGGTGAGCAGCAGGCTGTGCGCGAGCGCGGTGACCCGCCGTCGTTCCTCGGCGAGCTGTTCGAGGCTGTCGGCGTGGATGGTCAGGTACAGGCTCACGCCGTACAACCGGGCTTCGGAGCGGGCGATGCGGCCGGCGAGCTCGGCCGCGTCCTGAGCGGCGACGTCGAGTTCGGGGTCGGACAGCCGGCCTGCGGCCTGGTTGGCGTAGCGGCCGGACTCGAGCCGGGCCCGCTGCCGGCGCAGCCGCGCCGCGGCGACCGGCCCCGGCACCGGGGCGATGTGGAGGGCGACGTCGAGGCGGCCGGGGTAGGCCAGCAGCGGCTCGAGCCAGCCCGGGCCGACCTCGCGGGGATAGCCGGTGACGAGCAGGGTGGTGGTGTAGCCGTCGCCGATCTCCAGATGCCGGGGCGCGACCCGCAACCCGGGCGGGGTCAGCATCAGCGGCCCCGCCGGGGCCTGGCCGCGTTCGGTTCGGCGCCGTTGCCGGCGGCGGCGTCCGGCCCGGCCTGCCGGGGCCGGCTGGTCGAGGACGGTCGGCCAGGTGGGCAGGCTGTGGCCGGGACCGGCCAGCGGGCCGTCGGCCGGGCCGCTGGCAATCGCGGGTGGGGTGCCGGTCGGGTGGGCGGCGGCGGCCAGGACCCGCTCCGCTTCCTGACCGTCGAGCACGCGGATGGTGAGACCTGCCGCGGTCAGCCGGTGGGCGGCGTCGTCAAGCCGGGCCAGCGCCCGCCCGGCCGCGAGCTGCCGGCCCGCCGGCCCGGCGCCGGCCGGGACGGGTTCGTGGGCGGTGAGCAGGATCTGGCGGGCCAGCGGCGCCCGCCCGGCCCCGAGCCCGGCCAGGTAGTCGGCGTGCCCGGCCGCGGCGGAGGCCAGCTCCGGGCTGGCGATCCCGGTCCGGCCGTCGCGCAGCTGGCGGATCAGCGGGCCCAGCCCGGCCGGGACGGTGCGGACGGTGATCTGCAGCGGGCCGGACAGGCCGTCGAGCATCCCGGCCATGGCGGCGAGGCGGGCCGCTTGTTCGCCGGGGGCGGCGAGACTGGTCGCCGGCAGCCCGGCGACCGTGGCGAGGACCGCGACGCCGTCCGGGCCGAGATCGACCAGCCCGGCCGTCTCCACCCGCCGGGCCAGCGGGGCGGCGGGCACCGTCCGGCGGCGCGGCGCCGCCGCGGTGTCGGGCAGCCAGCCGGGTGTGCCCGCCGCGGCGGTCGGGGGGAGGTGGAGGGTGGGCGCCCGGCGGTGGCGCCAGGCCGCGGCGACATAGCGGTCGAGGGGGAGGCCGTCGCGGCCGACGAGCGCGAGCGTGAGACCGACCGCGAGCGGCGGCATGACCGCCACCGCCACGAACGGCAGCGGCAGCCCGGCGGCCAGCCCCAGATGGCCGATCAGGGCGGCGACCAACACGGCCGGCGCGAGCAGGAGCAGCTGCCGGGCGGTGAGGCGGGCGAAGATGCGGTCGGGCCGGTCCACGTCGGCGGGGATACGCACTCGGGTCATGCCCGCGGGCGGGGCGGCGTGGGGAAGGTCAACGGACAGGGCCATGGCACAGGTCCCCTTCGAACAGGACAGAGTGGGGGTGGGGCGGCTTAGGGCGGCGTGGCCACGGGACGCGCGCCGCGCGGGCCGGTCAGAGCAGGGCGGTGGCGGCGGTCATCGCGGCGCGCATCATCCGGACCCGCGCATAGGTCGCGACCACCGAGCGGCCGCCGGTGCCGCGCAGGACGAGCTGGCTGATCCAGCTCTGCAGCCGCAGCGCGGCCACCAGGAGAGCGAGCGCCGCGAAAACGTTCATCAGCGGTCCGGAGCCGAACATGCGGGACAGGCCGCTGCTTTTCGCGAGGAGCACCTCAACACCGAGGTAGAGCAGGATCGACTGGCCGATCTGGACCGCCGCGCAGGCGGCGACCGCCCGCCACCACAAGTGCGCCAACGGTTCGGTCCAGGGCAGGGCGTGACCGATCAGCATCAACGGTCCGACCACGATCAGCACCAGCAGCAGAACCGACCGGATGATCGCTGAGACGACCAGGCCGCCGATCAGCCCCAGGGCGATGATCGCGACGATCGTGAGGAACGGGCCGCCCGCCGCCGCGGCCAGCAGCGCCCCGGCCAGCAGGTCTTCCACCGCCTGCCCGGACACCGGGACGGTGGTGCTGGTCATCGCGACCGTGAGCGCGTTCGACCAGTCGATCACGAGGCTGACGGCGGCGAGGCTGCAGGCGGCGGCCAGCCAGCCGGCCACGACCCGGGGGGCGTACTCGCGGGCCTCCGCCCGACTCGTGATCGAGTCCTGGCCCATGACCGCGACCCCGGCCACCGTCAACACCAGCAGGTAGACGCTGGCGGCGATCCCCATGGAGCTGGCCCACAGTTTCCGGACCTCCGGCAGCCGGGTCATGTTCGGTGTGGTCAGCACCGTCTTCCCGAGCGCCGACATCAGCGGGTCCACCACCGCTTTGGACACGAACGACCCGATCCAGCCGTTGATCGCATCCGAGACCTGCTTCCGCAGACCCCCCAACCCCGACAGCGGATTGCCTAGCTCCGGGAGCAGGTTCGGCAGCTTCGGTAGTTCCACCCCGGCCGGCTCGGCCACCCGGACCCAGCCCGGGCCGGCGGCACCGGTCCCGGTCGGCGCGGTGGTGGCCGCGGTGGGCACGGCCGCGCCCGGCCGGGCCGGTGTGCTGGCGGCGAGGAGGAGGCCGAAGGCCAGGGCGACCAGCAGCGCCCCGGCCAGCCAGCGCCGCTGGGACCGGCGGCGGACCCGGACCGGAAAACGGGTGAGCGGGCCGGCCATCAGGCGGTCACCACCGACCGCAACGCCTGCAGCACCAACGGCGCCAGGACAGCCAGGCCGTAGCCGATCGCGCAATTCCTAAACGCGGCCTTGGCCCGCTCGATCTCCGCCGGGTCGCCGTTCGCGCCCATATACCGCGCCGCGCCCAACGAGAAGAAAAACGTGCCCGCCGCGGCCAGAATGCCCATCAGCCAGTTCCGGGCGTTGGTCAGCACCGTGTCCAGGTTCGGCGCCGTCGGGGCCGGTGCTGGGGCCGGCGGGGGCGGTGGTGGGGCCGCGTGCGCCGCCCCCGCCAGCCACACCGTCACCGCCAGGCCGAACACGAGGGCGAGTAGCGCCGCCACCAGCCAGGTCACGAGCTCCCGGCGTCGCCGCGCCGGGGCCGGGGACCCCGGTCGTGGCGTTCCGGCGGGCGGACGGACGGGCCGGGCCGGCCGGTTCGGGAGGGACGGTGAGGCCGGCGGGCGGGTCGGCGGCAGCGGCCGGCGTGACCAGAACGGGCCCGGACGCCGCCGGCCCCCCGCGCTCCGGCAGGCCGCCGCTCCCCGCCGGGCCCGGCGGGGGATCACCGGCCACCCCACACGGTGATCCGGCCGGCGAGCAGCAGCTTGACCAGCCGCGCCTCGGCCTCGGCGCGCAGCAGCGCGAGTTCCTCCGCCGGAATTCCGAAGCGCGGGGCGACCTGGGCCAGCGTCTGTCCCCGCAGCCGGGTCGCGTACAGCATGGACGTCTCCGGCGGGGTCACCACCCCCATGCGATAGGCGGCGTCGAGCAATGCTCGGGGGTTTCCCCACGGCGCGGGCGGAACAGCCGCGAACACCGGAATCTCCGCCCCGCCCCGTGGCGCCAGAACAGTCGCGGCCAAACCGGCCAGGTAGCCGGCCGCGGCCAGCCGGAAACCCAGCGGCCGCTCGCTCGGGACCGCCCGGCGGAAACCGGCGAGGAAACCCGCCAGCACCTCGCCGTCGAGATCCTCCGACTCGCCGGAAAAGACCGGGCCGAACGTCCGCGAGACGTGTCGCAGCGCGGGCATCATCAGCCCCACCGCCGCCACCGTCCATTCCCGCGCCGGCCGCCGGCCGAGAATCCGCCCCCAAATACCGTCCAGGACCTCGCCGGGCAGATCAGGCCGGGCCAGCAGTATCCGCACCGCCGGCAGGCTCCCGTCGGTCGCGCGGAGACGGGGAATCCCCGCCAGGTTCAGCTCCAACGGCCGAGGCCCCTGGATCATGACCGTGAAAGCGTCGTCGGCGACATCCAGACTGCTGCGCGAGTCGGACGACCCGGGCGAGTCGAGCAGGTTTTCCGGTGGCATCAGATCACCTCGGGTGGTGTGTGGTCGATCAAGCGGTTTTCGGTGCCCGTCTAGAACGCCACATGTGGTCTGACAGAACGCTGACAGTCCACCCCGACGACAAGCCCTGGGATCTCTGACAGTGGGCCGTTCGAGGAGATTTCTGACAGCGGTCTGACAGTCATCTGACGGTGATCTGACACCGCTCTGACAGTGGTCTGACAGCCCGCCTACCAGCACGGACACGACACCTGACAGCGCCCGGCCCCGACCGTCGTCTGACAGCGGAAACGCCGACTGTCACGGGACTGTCAGACGGGTTCTGCTGCACTCGACAGGCCGCGACACACCCACCGACCCGGAGTTCGGCGGATACCCGCCGCAATCCCCACGGTCGCAGCCTGGAGGGTCACCCTGATGCCCGTTCCCCCCGAACCACCGGGCCGCCCCGCCGTCATTCCCCACGGCGCCGAACCCGAAGGCGATATCCCGCTCTCGGTCTGGGCGACCGCCACCCCATGCCCGCCCGGTAGCACCTCACCCGAATACGCCAGCCGGCTCGTCGCCACCTACAGCCGGGCCGGGCAGAGCATTCTTCTCACCGCCGCCGACCCGGTGCTGACCGCCGCCGCTCACTATGTGAACCGGACCGTTATCACCTGGCCCATCGCCGACGAGCGGGAAACCGGCCCGGCCGGCCGGGCCAACGCCGCCGGCTGGGTCATGAGCGCGCTCAGGCAGACCGCCGATCTCATCATCGACCGGCCCCCACTCCACGCCGCCGAGGACACTCTCAGCCGTTTCCTCGACCTCGCCGCAATGCTGCGCCCCGGCGGCTATCTCCTCACCGTCCACACCCCCACCGCCGGGCCCGTCGACCCGATCGCGATATCCATTGCCGCCGCTCGCGCCGCCAGCTTCCGCTATCTCCAGCACCTGATCCTGCTCGCCGTTCCCATCACCGGCGGCCGGCTCGGCATTCCGCCCCGCGACGCGGCGTCGCCCGACCGGCTTCTCACTCCCGCGCACACCGACATCGCCGTATTCACCAGCGGAGGTAGCCATGCCTGACCCGGTCATTGCCAACGGCGACAACCCGGCCGAGCCGGCCGGCCGGATGGTGACGGTGTGGCCGGTCAACCAGCTGCCCGCCCGCCTCCAGCGCGCCGGCCGCTACACCGCCGGCTCCACCGCCCACCCCGGGAAAATGCTGCCCGTGCTCGCCGCCCACGTCATCACCGCCTACACCCAACCCGGCGACCTGATCCTCGACCCCATGTGCGGCATCGGCACCAGCCTCATCGAGGCCGCCCACCTCGGCCGAAACGCGGTCGGTGTCGACACCGAACCCCGCTGGATCACCCTCGCCCGCGCCAACGCCGCCCACGCCGCCACCCAGGGCGCCACCGGCACCATCCGCCTCGCCCAGGGCGACGCCCGCCACCTTCACCGGCTCCTGCCCCCCGACCTGACCGGCCAGGTCCGGCTCCTGCTCACCTCACCGCCTTACGGGCCCGCCACCCACGGCCAGGTCACCCCCCGCCCCGGCGGCCGCGTCCACAAGCGGGACTACCAGTACGGGCCCAGCCCCGCCAACCTCGCCCGCGCCGCCCTACCCGCCCTCACCAGCGGCTTCGCCGACATCCTCACCGCCGCCCGCCCCTACCTCAACCCCGACGCGATCGTCGCCGTCAGCGTCCGCCCCTACCGCCACGCCGGCGACCTCATCGACCTCCCCGGCGCCATCCTCACCGCCGCCGAAACCGCCGGCTACCAACGCGCCGACCGCGCCGCCGCCCTCCTCACCGGCCTCCGCGGCAACCGGCTGGTCGGACGCACCACTTTCTTCGCCCTCCACAACATCCGCAGCGCCCGCGCCGCCGGCATCCCCCTGCACGCCACCGCCCACGAGGACGTGCTCCTCTTGCGTCCCGGTCCATAGGCCGCGTCAGCGACGCATCCGGATAAGATCAGGATCTGGCGGCTAGGAGCCACGCCCGTCCGACGCGCTGGCCGGGAGTCAATCCGGGTTAAACCAGCTCGGAACGGGTTCGGTGCGCCACCGCGCAGACGTGTCCAGCCGCGTTAGCCCCCGGACAGCGCCGCTAACCGCCGCTTCCAGTGCCGCCGCCGCGCGCGCCGGCCAGCAATGCCTCCCTCAGCCTGACTCCTCACCCGAGTCCCGCCGTCGCCGACTGTTCTGTCCCGTCAAGCGGGTCTCGTCCCAGCTGAAGCTGGCTCGATCCGCCCGTCGTCCCAGCCGAATCTGGTCCGGTCCGGCCGGAATGTGGATCGCCTGGCACCTGACCAGGACCGACGTCTCGGCGGTGAGAGCCCAGATTCAGCCGGGACGGCGGAGGTTCTTCAGTACCGAGACCCAGTTCCGGTGGGACGGCCAGCGGCGTCGTCCACCGTATCTGGTCTCTTGCCTGGTCAGGGCCTCGCGGCCAGACCAGGTTCGCGGGATCGGGCAACGAACTTCGCCCGCCCGGGCACCGATCGCGGCTCCCCGGGCGATCCACCTCCGTGCCTTCGTGACAGAGAGGCCTTCCGCTGTGCGCAGCTGGCAGCCCGACGACATCCGCGCCCTCGGCGTCACCACCGACCTCCCCACCGCCGGAGAAATCCTCGGCATCGGCCGGACGAAAAGCTACACCCTCGCGAAAACCGGCCAGTTCCCCGTCCCCGTCCTCCGCGTCGGTCGCCGCTACCGCGTCCCCGTACACAGCCTCGTCACCCTCCTCGGCCTCCCCACCATCACCAGCGAAAACACGGTGAACAATCCGCCGGCTTGACATCCATTGCCCATTCGAGCGGTAATCCGATCGCGCCGCAACCGGCGCCGCCGTTTTACCATTCGAAACTTTCACCGGCGCACATCCCGAGTGATGAGACCAGCAATGCGAGGTGGCTGTCCATGAAAGGCCGCGTATTCAAACGCTGCCATTGCATCAACCCCGACACCGGCCGCGAACGCGGCCAAACCTGCCCCCAGCTCCGACGCCCCACCGGAACCTGGCGCGCCGACCACGGCAGCTGGTCCTACCGCGTCGACCTCCCCCCGCATCCCGACGGCCGTCGCCGCCAAACCGGCCGCAACGGCCTCCCCCTACGCGCCGACGCCACCACCGACCTCGAACGCATCGACGCCCTGCTCGCCATCCCCGACCCCGGCGACCGCCCCGGCCAGCAGGCGATCGCCGACCTCATCGCCACCGCCAACACCGCCGGCCGTCCCCTCCCTGAGGTTGACGAAGTCCGCGCCCGCTACCGACACAACACCGTCCCCGACACCGACCTCACCGTCGCCGAATGGCTGACCCGCTGGCTCGCCGGCCGCAAAAAGATCCGACCCACCACCCGCCGCGGCTACGAGCAGTACATCAGGGTTCACCTCATCCCCGCCCTCGGCGACATCCCGCTCGCCCGACTGTCCGTCACCCACCTCGACCACATGTTCACCGCCATCGACACCACCAACGCCGCTATCCTGGCCGACCGACAATCCGACGACCCGGCCGTCGCCCACGCCGCCCGGCTCCGTCGCACCACCGGCCCCGCCACCCAGCAACGCATCCGCGGCGCCCTGCGCGCCGCGCTCAACGACGCCATCCGCCGCGGCCTGATCACGACCAACCCGGCGAAACACGTCGAGCTCGCCTCCGGGAAACGCCCCAAGGCGCTGCTGTGGACCGATGCCCGCGTCGAGCGCTGGCGCGCCACCGGGACCAAACCCTCCCCGGTCATGGTCTGGACCCCCGCCCACACCGGCGCCTTCCTCGACCACGCCGCCCCCGACCCCCTCTACCCGATCTACCATCTGATCGCCTACCGGGGCCTGCGCCGCGGCGAAGCTCTCGGCCTGCACTGGGACGACGTCGACCTCGACCGCGCCAGCCTCACCATCCGCTGGCAAATCACCCAGATCGGCTACGCCACCCAACTCGGAGCCCCGAAATCCGACGCCGGGGACCGCGTCATCCCCCTCGACCCCGACACCGTCGCCATGCTCACCACCCGCCGCGCCCAGCAGAACCGCGACCGGCTCGCCCTCGGCCCCACCTGGCCCGACACCGGCCTCGTCTTCACCCACCCCGACGGCCAGCCCATCCACCCCGAACACCTCGGCAACCGCTTCCGAGCCCTGCAAGCAGAAACCGACCTACCCCCCGTTCGTCTCCACGACCTCCGCCACGGCGCCGCGAGCCTGGCCCTAGCCGCCGGGGCTGATCTGAAAGCCGTCCAAGAACTCCTCGGCCACGCCACCATCGTGCTGACCGCCGACACCTACACCCATCTCCTGCCCGACATCGCCACCGACATCGCCACCAACGCCGCCCGCCTCATCCCCCGCACCCACCGACCCGGTACCGGTCCGGACGACCGGCGGGGCGAAACCGCCGGCTGACGGCCGGGCTGCGAATCGCAATGACGCCTCGTGGCTCCCCTCCAACCCGGACCGCGACGCGCGGCTATGTCCGTGCGTACGCACCTTCACAGGGGCCGCCGTAAAGGTCCTGGTGCTCGAACCGGCAGAGTTTCACCGCCCACCACAGGACATCCGCGATGTCGCCCTCGGTCTCGTAACGACCGTCGGCGTGACGTACACACCAGCCGTGAAGCCCACCGACCAGCGTCATCGCCAGCGCCCCGCTGGCCAGATTCCAGATTCTCGCCGTGCCGTCCGCGCTGGCGGTGGCCAGCCGCGACCCGTCCGGCGCGAACACCACCGCCCGCACCGTGTTGTCGTGGGTGAGGCGGTGCAGCTCGGTCCCGGTGGCCGCGTCCCAGATCCGCGCCGTCTTGTCGCCGCTGCCGGTGGCCAGCCGCGACCCGTCCGGCGCGAACACCACCGCCTCCACCGTGTTGTCGTGGGTGAGGCGGTGTAGCTCGGTCCCGGTGGCCGCGTCCCAGATCCGCGCCGTCTTGTCGCCGCTGCCGGTGGCCAGCCGCGACCCGTCCGGCGCGAACACCACCGCCTGCATCCAGCTGTCGTGGGTGAGGCGGTGCAGCTCGGTCCCAGTGGCCGCGTCCCAGATCCGCGCCGTCTTGTCGCCGCTGCCGGTGGCCAGCCGCGACCCGTCCGGCGCGAACACCACCGCCTCCACCGTGTTGTCGTGGGTGAGGCGGTGTAGCTCGGTCCCGGTGGCGGTGTCCCAGATCCGCGCGGTGTTGTCGCCGCTGCCGGTGGCCAGCCGCGACCCGTCCGGCGCGAACACCACCGCCTCCACCGTGTTGTCGTGGGTGAGGCGGTGTAGCTCGGTCCCGGTGGCGGTGTCCCAGATCCGCGCGGTGTTGT
>Ga0207703_10000202_pt1 | contig 69516 bp, 54 predicted proteins | sample KBSSwiS12_FD_184304 | JGI IMG/M metagenome (GOLD analysis project Ga0207703, IMG submission 184304) | Switchgrass rhizosphere microbial communities from Kellogg Biological Station, Michigan, USA - KBS Switchgrass S1-2 (SPAdes) (version 2) | ecosystem: Host-associated > Plants > Roots >...
CGGGACCGTCGAATGGCGACCACCGTGCGCCTGGGGCGACCGACCCTGGCGAACAAACCGCATCCGGACGGCGCACGACCCATACGCCGCATACGCCGCCGCGGCGCCGGCCTGACCAACCGGACCGGCAGGACGACCAGACCGGCAGGACCGCCCGTCGAGTGGACGCCGCCATTTCACAGCCGGACCACCGGCCGAGATTCACACAGGCATGCGCCTTTCGCCCGCCTACCCGTGACGATCCCCGCATGCCCGGCCGGCGGTCGAAACGACCGTCCGGGAATGCTCGCGACAGGGCACATCGAGCATCTCGATGGGCCGGTCGGCCCCGGCCGCGAATCAACGGAAAGGCATCACGAAGAGCTATGACGAACCTGGAGACCGCGACTATGCCGTGGATGACTGCCGGCCGCTCGAGCGGCTGGCACGGCCAGGCCAGCTCGGCCGGGACGGCCGGGCCCCAGTCCGGCCGTCCCGGGCCGGGCGGGCGTCGGACTCCTCTGCTCGATCATCGGTGGGCGCCGCCTCGCCGGCCGAGCCGGCGTCGTCCTGACCGACCGCTTGCTGACCGACCGCCTTCTGATCTGTTCCCCGCGGGCTGGACCCGCCCTGGCCGGACCCTTGCCGAGCGGCCGAACTCTGGTCGGTCCCGTTCTGGGGGGTCGAGTTCTGAGCGGAGCCGTTCCGGGCCGCGGACTCCCGCTGGGCTTGACCCGACCGGTAGTGCTGGGCGGCACCGGTTACGGCCGGGGCGGGCTGGCCGGACCCGGCGGCCGAGTCGATCTGGTGGACCCGGGCGTGGATCGAGTTGCGCTGGGCGAGCGCGGCGCGGACGGCTCGGTGCAGCCCGTCCTCCAGGTAGAGCACGTCGTTGAACTCGACGACGTGCGGGAAGAGGTCGCCGTAGAAGGTCGAGTCGTCGTCCAGCAGGACGTCGAGGGCAAGTACCCGCTTGGTCGTCACGAGCTGGTCGAGCCGAAGCTGTCGAGGCGGGATCGCGGCCCAGTCGCGCTGGTGCAGGCCGTGATCGGGGTACGGGCGTTCATCCCCGACCGATCTGAAAATCACCAGACACCTCCTCGCCTGACGCCACCAGACACCTGCCGCCGACCGTGCTGGCGCACAGGGCCGTGACCCCAAGGGTAGTGCGGCGGCTCACGGCCTTCCCCGGGACGCCCCGAACGACGCCGACCACTTCCCCGACATCGCCCGGCGAGGGCGGGGCCCTGTAGCCCGTTACGGGGACCTCCGACCCGCCTCGGCCAACCCGGCGGTGCCAGTCGACGGGGCCCGTGACGGCCGCCCGGGCAAGGCGCGACGCATCCGGCCCAGCTGGGTTGACGGATCTGAGCACTTGACCCCGGTTCGTCGGGGTACTTAAGTGAACCTAACTTGAAATCCAAAGGAGCCGATGCGATGCCAGCCGAGCAGAGGACGACCAGTGGGTGGGACAGCGCGGGAGCCGGCCGAGACGGGTCCGCCCCGGCCGCCGCGCCAGGAGGCCCGGCCGGCCCCGCTTCGGCCAGCCGCGTTCCGGCCAGCTCCACTCCGGCCAGCTCCACTCCGGCCAGCCCCACTCCGGCTGGCCTCGCCCCGGCCGACCTGACCCCGAGCAGCGCGGGCCGGGCCGGCGCCGCCCCCGGCCGGGCTACCGCCGACCGAGCCCGGACGATCATGGCCGGAGCCCGGCATGCGCTGCTGAGCCTGCCCACCGGGTGCCGGCGGCCGGGCAGCCCGGGCGAACGGGGCTGGGTCGGTCTGGTCGACGACGGCGGCGAGCCGGTCCTGCTGGCCCGGGCAGACAGCGCGCCGGACCGGGCCACCGGCCGCGGTTCGATGCCGGCCCGGGCCGACGTTCCCGGGCCGGACGGCGAGCGCCTGGTGCTGACCGGGACGCTGACCAAGGTCCCCGGTTCCGTCGAGACAGTCCTGGCCGACATCCACTCCGCCCACCCGAGCGCCCTGGCCGTCGTGCCGGACGACGATCCCACCTCGCTCGTCGCCCTGCGTCTGACGGTGACGGACGTCCGGCTGGGCGTTCTTCCGGCCGGTTCGCGTCGCGTCGGCGAGTGGGCCGCCGTCCAGGACGCCGAACCTATCGGCCTGGACACCTATGCGCTGGCTGAGCCCGACCTCATCGCCGCCTATGCCCCCGAGCTCGTCATTCATCTCAACCAGGCCCACGGCGACCTCCTGCGCGCGGTCGCGATCAACGCGGCGCCCGGGACTCTCGACGTCGCCGGAGCTTACGTCAGCGCGCTCGACCGGACCGGGCTGACGCTGTGGCGGGTGGTCCCCAGCGGCGCGGAGCCGGTCCGGGTGCCCTTCAGCGCTCCGCTGGCCGAGCCCCGTCGGCTGGGCGCCGAGCTGCGCCGCCTGCTGGGTCAGGCCCCGGGCAACCCCAGATGACCTTCGCGGCAGCGGGCTGCCAGCTTGGCATGTGACCCGGCTCGGTTTGACATCGGCGTCCGAAATCGTTTTCGTTAAGCACGTGACGCCACCGCGACGGACCGCTGCCCGCCTGGCCTCCGCCGGGCTGGCCGCCCATCGCCGGGGCAGCCATCGCCGGGCCGCACAGCCCCGGGGCGCCCGTCGCCGGGCCGCACATCGCCGGGCCGCACATCGGCTGGCCGGGGCGGCCATCACTGTCTGGGTCACCTGCGGCCTGTGCGCCGCATGCGGCAGCGTGCCCACGGTCGGTCCGGCCGCGCACGGCCGGATGCGGGTGGTGGCCACCACCACCCAGGGCGGCGACTTCGCCCGGGTGATCGGCGGCGACCGGGTCGACGTCGTCCAGCTGCTGCGGCCGGGCGTCGACCCGCACGACTACGAGCCGGGGCCGGCCGACCTGGTCGCCCTCTATGCGGCGAAGGTCCTCGTCTCCAACGGCGCCGGACTGGAGAGCTGGCTGGACGCGACGATCTCGGCCGCCGGCTTCCGTGGCGAGCGGGTCGTGATGGCCCAGGGCGTCACCCTGCGCCACCAGGACGGGTCCAGCGGGCCGCCTGACCCGCACATCTGGCACAACCCCCGCAACGCCGAGGTCATGGTGGCCGACGTGGCCCGCGGCCTGAGCCAGGCCGACCCGGCCGGCGCCGCCTACTACCGGGCCAACCTGGACGGCTATACCGCCCAGCTGCGCCGGCTCGACGCCACCACGACGGCAGAGATCGCCACGATCCCCCCGGCCGATCGCAAGCTCGTCACGAACCATGACGCCTTCGGCTACTACGCGGCCCGGTACGGGCTCGCGGTCGTGGGGTCGATCGTCCCCAGCTTCGACACGTCGGCCGAGCTTTCCGGTCGCGACGTCTCGACGATCGTCTCAACCATCAAGAAGGAACACGTGCCCGCGATCTTCTCGGAGTCGTCCGTACCCCCGAAAATCGCCCAGACCATCGGGGAGCAGGCCGGCGTTACCGTGATCTCCGGTGAGGGGTCGCTCTACGCCGACACGCTCGGCCCGGCCGGCTCGGTCGGCGCGACCTACCTGAACGCCGAAACCCACAACACCGACGTGATCGTGGGCGCCCTGCGCGGAGCCCGGCAGTGAGCGGCTTGGGGCCGGCGGGACCGGCGGCGGCCACCGCACCGCCTGGCCCACCCGCCGCACCCGCCGCACCCGCCACACCGCTGGATCCGCCGGCGGCACCGGTCGCCGCGGCGCCGCGCCGGGTCGTCGACATCGGGCTGGAGCCGCCGGCCGGGCCGGCCGCCGTCCTGACCGATCTCACCGTCGCCTACTCCGGCCGCGTCGCCCTCTCCGGTGTGAGCGCCACCGTGCCGGCCGGCTCGACCGTGGCGCTCATCGGCCCGAACGGGGCCGGCAAGTCGACGCTGATCGGCTCGCTGCTCGGTCTGGTCCGCCCGGCCGCCGGCCGGGTCGAGGTCCTTGGCCGGTCCCCGGCCCGGGCCCGGCGAGAGATCGGCTACGTGCCGCAGGCCGACACAGTCGACCTCGATTTCCCCGTCTCGGTCGGCGCGGTCGTGCTGATGGGCCGCTACCGGCGGGTCGGCTGGCTGGCCCGGCCGAAGGCGGCCGACCGGGAGCGGGCGGCGGCGGCGCTGGCCGCCGTCGGACTGGCTGACCGGGCCCGCGACACGTTCGGGACGCTCTCGGGCGGCCAGCGCCAGCGGGTGCTGCTGGCCCGGGCGATCGCGGCCGAGCCCCGGCTGCTACTGCTCGACGAACCGTTCAACGGGCTGGACGTCGTGTCCCAGGACGCCCTGCTCACCGCCCTGACCGCGCTGCGCGCCGACGGGGTGGCCGTCGTCCTGGCCACCCACGACCTGGCCCTGGCCCGGGAACAAGCCGACCTGATCTGCCTGCTCAACCGGCGGCAGTTCGCCTTCGGGCCGACCGAGCAGGTCCTGACCGGGACGAAGCTGGCCGAGGCCTACGGGTCGAGCGCGCTCACCTTCGGGCCGACCGCGCTCGTCGTCACCGGCGGCTGAGGCGAACGGAGGCGGCTGGGACGGGCTGGGGCGAACGGTGGCGACGGACTGATGGTGGCCGACGGACTGATGGTGGCCGATGGGCTGATGGTGGCGGACTGATGGTGGCGACGGACTGATGGTGGGGACGCTGCTGGCGCCGTTCCAGCTCCCGTTCATGGCCCGGGCCCTGGCCGAGCTGCTGCTGCTCGGCCTGCTCGGCGCGAGCGTCGGCGTGTTCGTCCTGCTCCGGCGCCTGGCCTTCCTGGCCGACGCGCTGACCCACACCGTCTTCCCCGGCGTGGTCATCGGCTACCTGGCCGCCGGGACGGCCGGCATCACCCCGGGCGCGCTGCTGGCCGCGCTGGGGACGACCGCGCTGCTGACCGCGATCGTCGCCTCGGGCCGGGTCAACCGCGACTCGGCGCTGGCCATCCTGCTGACCTGCTTCTTCGCGGTCGGGGTCGTGCTGGTCTCGCGCCGGGCGTCCTACACGTCCGACCTGACCGCGTTCCTGTTCGGCCGGCCGCTCACCGTCGACGGGACGCAGATCGCCTGGACGGCCGCCGTGACGGCCGGGGTCGGGCTGGTCCTGCTCGCCCTGGGCAAGGAGCTGGTGTTCGTCGCGTTCGACCCGGCCGGGGCGGCCGCGGCCGGCTACCGGCCCCTCGTCCTCGACCTGGTGGTCAACACCCTGGTCGCGCTGACCGTCGTAGTGGCAATCCGGTCGGTGGGGACGCTGCTGGTCATCGCCATAATGATCATACCTGCGGCGACCGGGCGGGCGCTGTCGGACCGACTGCCGGTGATCGCGGCCGCGGCCGGGATTTCCGGGATGGCGGCCGCCTGGGTCGGGCTGGGTATCTCCTTCCGCGTCTCGCTGAGCACGCACACGAGCCTGGCCGCCGGGCCGACGGTGGTTGGCGTCCTGCTCATCCTGTACCTGGCGGCGCTCGGGATCCGGGCCGCCCGCGGCGCCCGGGGGCGGCGCGCCGCTGCCCGGGACGACCGTAGGGATCAGGAGACCCAGGCGGCTCAGGAGACCCAGGCTGCTCAGGAGACCCAGGCCGGGCCGGAGGCCGCGCATGCCGTTCGCTGACCTGCTGGCCGCCGGGTTCGCCCGCCGGGCCCTCCTCGAGATCGTGATCGTCGCCGTCCTCTGCGGCGCGGTCGGGACGCACGTCGTCAACCGCCGGCTCGCCTTCCCGACGATGGCGATGACCCACGCGACGTTCCCCGGCGTCGTGCTGGCCGGCATCGCCGGGATCAACCTGGTGCTCGGGGCCGGGCTGTTCGGCGTCCTGGTCGTCCTGGCCATCGCCGGCCGGCCGGGCGGCGGCGCGGCGGGCGCCCGGGCTGGGCATTCCGGGCGCGGCGGGCAGGGCGGCGCTGGCGGCGCTGGCGGCGCCGGCGGGCTCGGCGGCGGCGCGGACCGGCACGTCACCACGGCCACCGGCGTCGTGCTGGCCGGCGGCTTCGCGCTCGGTGTCGGCCTGCTCTCGGCCCAGGACGGCTTCAGCCGGGACCTGACGGCCTACTTGGTCGGCTCGGTTGTCACAGTCACCAGGAGTGACATCGTTGTCAGCCTGGTCGCGACGCTGGCCGCGCTGGTCGTCCTGGCCGCGCTGCGCAAGGAGCTGGCGCTGGTCGGGTTCGACCGGGCCGGGGCGGCCGCCGCCGGCTATCCGGTGCGCGCCCTCGACCTGGCTCTGCTGGCCCTGGTCGAGGTCGCCATCGTCACGTCGATGCCGGCGGTCGGGACGATCCTGTCGGTCGCGTTCGTGGTCGGGCCGGCGGCCACCGCCCGGCTGTGGTGCTCGTCCGCCGCGTCGATGACGGTGACGGCGATCGGCCTCGCCGTGGCGGCCGGGGTGATCGGGCTGTGGACGTCCGAGCACTGGAACGTGGCCGCCGGCGGGACGATCGTCCTGGCGGTCGGCGCCTTGTTCGCCCTGTCCGTCCTGCTCGCCCCGCTTGTGGCGACCTGGCGGGGACGGTCCGCACCCGTCCCGGCACCGTCATGACAGTGGCCGGTTCAACGCGCGAACGCCGTCGGAAAACCCGTGGACCGAGCACCTACGCTGGACACATGGAGTTCACCCAGTCGGACAAGCTCGCGGACGTCTGCTACGACGTCCGCGGGCCCGTCCTGGACGAGGCCATGCGCCTGGAAGCGGCCGGGGCCCAGATCCTCAAGCTGAATATCGGGAACCCGGCGCCGTTCGGGTTCACGGCCCCGCCGGAAGTCCTCGAGGCCGTCATCCGCAACCTGGCCTCGGCTCAGGGGTACAGCGACTCCAAGGGTCTGCCGGCCGCCCGGGCCGCCGTCGCCGGCTATGCCACCGGCAAGGGGATCCCGAACGTCCGGGCCGAGGACGTCTACCTCGGCAACGGCGTGTCCGAGCTGATCGCCATGTCGCTGCAGGCGCTGCTCAACGACGGCGACGAGGTGCTCCTGCCCAGCCCCGACTACCCGCTGTGGACGGGCGTGGTCAGCCTGTGCGGCGGCCGTCCGGTGCACTACCGGTGCGACGAGTCGGCCGGCTGGGTGCCCGACCTGGACGACGTCGCCCGGCGCATCACCCCCCGCACCCGCGGCCTGGTCGTTATCAACCCGAACAACCCGACCGGCGCCGTCTACGACCCGTCGGTCCTGATGGGCCTCGTCGAACTCGCCCGCGAGCACAACCTGATGCTGTTCTCCGACGAGATCTACGACCGGATCCTCTACGACGACGCCGTCCACGTCTCGACTGCCTCGCTCGCCCCCGACCTGGTCTGCGTGACGTTCAACGGGCTGTCCAAGGCCTACCGGCTGGCCGGCTTCCGGTCCGGCTGGATGGTCGTCTCCGGCCCGCGCTCACACGCCACCAGCTACCTGGAGGGCCTGTCCACGCTGGCCAACATGCGGCTGTGCGCCAACGTCCCCGGCCAGTTCGCCACTCTGGCCGCGCTGGAGGACGACCGCGGCGCGGGTGATCTCGTCCTGCCGGGCGGGCGGCTGCGCGAGCAGCGTGACGTCGTCCACCGGATGCTCAACGAGATCCCCGGGGTCAGCTGCGTCAAGCCCCAGGGCGCGCTCTACGCCTTCCCCCGGCTCGACCCGGAGGTCTATCCGATCGTCGACGACGAGCGGCTCGTCCTCGACCTGCTGCGGTCCGAGCAGATCCTGCTGGTGCAGGGGACCGGGTTCAACTGGACCGAGACCGACCACCTGCGGATCGTCACCCTGCCCGGCGTGGCGGACCTGACCGAGGCGCTGCGCCGGATCGCCGGATTCCTCTCGACCTACTCCCAGCCGGGCGGCCGCACAGCTCGGGGAGCGCACGGGTTGCCCGAGCGAGCCGCCGTCCGGTGAGATGATGGGTGAGATGGCCGGCACCGAGGCAGAGCAGTTCGAGACAGAGCAGTTCGAGGCGGCACAGCACGTCGGGGCGGCACAGCACGTCGGCGCCCCAGCGGGCGGCGCGGCGGGCGACCCGTCCGCCCCGCGCCGCGACCTGGGGCGGGGCACCGCCGTGCGCGCGACCCGCCAGGGTGACGCGGTGTGGTCGGTCCTGTCGGACAGCGACGCCTTCAGCAGCGCTCAGGACCTGCACGCCCGGCTGCGGGAAGAGGGCCGCCAGGTCGGCCTGACCACCGTCTACCGCCATCTGCAGGTACTGGCCGACGCGGGCGCGGTCGATGTCCTGCGCCGGGCCGACGGGGAGACGCTCTACCGCCGCTGCGCCAGCGAACGCCACCACCATCACCTGGTCTGCCGCCGTTGCGGGCGGACGGTCGAGATCGAGGGGCCGGAGATCGAGGCCTGGACGGCGGCGGTGGCGGCCGAGGCCGGCTTCTCCGACGTCGACCACACGGTCGAGATCTCCGGCACCTGCTCCGACTGCCGCTGACCTCGGAGCCTATCCGCGACGGATGCGGCCGCCGCGCTGAGCCGCGCCTGGAGCGTCGCCTGAACTGTCTGAACTGTCTGAGCGGTCTGTTCGCGGTTATCCGACGGTGAGGGCGAAGGTCGCCGTCGTGCCGATCGGGTCGCTGGAGAAGAGGTTGACGATGGCGCCGACGGTCACCGTGAACCCGCCGGCGGGAGTCGAGGGCGCCGCGGTGATCGTGAGCGTTGAGTGGCCGCCGACGCGGGGGTGGCTGGGAGAGAAGTACGCCCTGGCCCCGTCGGGCAGGCCGCTGACGCTCAGGTTCACGGTGGCGCCGTAGAGACGGCGGCTCGCGTGGAAGGTGATGACGGTCGACGTCGAGCGCCCGGGCCGGATCGTGGCCGACGTCGACGAGAGGTTCATCGTGTAGGTGGCCGGGTCCTGCGCGGACGCGGTGCCGGTGCCGGCACCCCCCGGCGTGCCGCTCACGGTGGCCAGCGCCGGCGCGGCGCCGCTGACGGCGATGACCGCCGCGACCGGCAGCATCGCCGCCGCGACCAGCGTCTTCCTGGCAAAGTCGCGCATCCTGCCTTCTCCTGAATGTCGTCGGCGCCCGCGCTCCCGGGCGTCGCCCAGTAGGTGTCGCCCGTAAGGCGTGACGCCGATGTGACGCCGGCGTGACGTCCCGTGCCGTGACGTGCCCACACGGTCGGATTAAGTGACTGTAGGTGCGCATTTCAGCTCGATTGATCCCAGTGCGTACCAGATCCGTGTCACAGGGCGAGGTGCACATCGGGGACGACGACTGAAGCCGGTGACGTCCGAGCCGGCCGGGGAGGACGGCGGTGGGCTCCGACTCGCGGTGTTTCGTCGGCCGGGAGGCCGAGCTCGCGGTGTTGGCGCGGGCGGCCGCCGACGCTGCTGCCGGCCGGAGGAGGCTGGTCGTGGTGTCCGGGCCGGCGGGGATCGGCAAGACCCGCCTGTGTGAGCAGGCCGCGCGGCGAGCGGAGGCCGCCGGATTCCGCGTCGTGTGGGGGCGCGGCTGGCCGTGGCCGGCGGTTCCCGGCGAGCAGCCGACCATGGTGGTCCTCGACGATCTACCGGCGGCGGATGAAGGAGCGCTGCTGCTCACCCGCGTCCTGGCTCAGTCGACGGCGCGGGCTCGGCTCCTGGTGGTGCTCACCTGCCGGCGGCCGGTTGCGTCCCTGGGCGACGACCTGCTCGACGACCTGGAGCGGGATGCGACCGTGGTCCGGCTGGGAGGTTTCGATCTCCACGAGACCGCCGTCTTCCTCAAGACGGTCGGCTTCGACACCGACGAGATGGCCGGCGGCGGCGCGAACGCCGGCCGGGCGCTGGTCGGGGCGCTGGCGCGGGTCTCCGGCGGCAGCCCGCTGTTACTGAGCCGGGTGGCGGCGCGCGAGCAGGCCTCGTCCAGGCTGGACGTGGACGTGGACGTGGACGTGGACGCGGGCGCGGGCGCGGACGCGGGCCCGGGCGCGGGCCCGGGCGCGGACGTCGACGCGGGCGTGGCGGGCCGAGGCGTCCTGGCCCGGGCGGCGCGGGGTTGGGCGATCAGCGCGGACGGCCGGCGGGTCGTACTGCCGGACCTGCGCGGCGTGCGCCATCTCGCCGTCCTGCTCGAGCGGCCGGGCGAGGAGGTGAGCGCGCTCGAGCTGTGCGGGGCGCCCGCCGTCGACTCCGGGCGCCACGAGCTCGCCGATCATCAGGCGGTGGCCGCCTACCGGCGCCGCCTGCGCGATCTCGACGCCGACCTCGCTGGGGCCGATCCTGAGCGGGCCCTCCGGCTGCGGCTTGAACGCGACGCCATCCACGAGCACCTCACCCAGATCCTCGGCCTCGCCGGGCGGTCGCGGGCCTTCGCCACGTCCGCCGAACGGGCCCGCACGGCGGTCCGCAAGGCCATCAAGCGGGCCATCGACACGATCACCGCCGCCGACGCCGACCTCGGCGCGGAGGTCAACGCCACGATCATCACCGGCTTCAGCTGCCGCCACGAACCCGACACCACCTACCCCCGCCGGTGGGCCGTTCACCGCTGACCGGACGGCCAACGCGGCGAGGTCGTCTTGGCGGTCAGGGGTGGTGCCGGTCGGCTGTGACGACTGCGAGGTCGCCGTGCTGCCAGGCGATGGCTGGTTCGAGCCCGGCGTGGCGAAGCCATTCGAGCTGGTCGGGTAGGCGGCTGGGCTTGTCATGTATGCCGTCGATAGGCGTGATGGCGTTCCGGGGGTCCTCGGGCACGATCAGGTCGGCGAGTACGAACCGGCCGCCTGGCGGGAGGATGGCGGCGATCCGTCGGAACAGGTCCGCCTTCAACGGTGCGTCCAGGTGATGCACGGCCAGGGCGGAGATCACGAGGTCGAACGGCCCGGCCGGTAGCGGTTCCTCGAGCTTGCCGACGAGAAGGTCCGCGTGTCGCAGATGGGGTCGGGCGCAGTCGAGCATCCGCGGGCTTTCGTCGAGTGCGACGAGCGGGGCCGTGGGGTGTACAGCGAGCACGCGTCGGCTGGTCTCGCCGGTGCCCGCGCCGAGATCGAGGATTCGCCGCGCGTGCCGGCCAGCCGTGGCCGCGGCCACCTGGTCCTGGAGTTGCTCGTAGCGGGGCACTTCGGCGAGGACCATGGCCAAGTAGGTCCGCGGGTCGAAGTGAAACTGCTCCATCCGTCTTCTTCTACAAGATTCGGGCGGGAAATGACACGGAAGGTGTGATCACTGATGGTGACCGGGGTGGTGAACACGCGGGTGGGCCTCGGTCCGCGGATCCGGATCTCGTAGTCGACCTTCTCGGTCCTGATGTCCGGGGCGGCGGTGGGAAATTCCGCGCCACGCTGGAGCGCGCGGCAGGCTGTGGGCGAGTATGAAGTTCGGGACGTCCTGGGAGGTCTCGAAGGGATCGGTGCCGCGGAACCGCGGGCCGGCGCCGGGGCCGGGGCCGGGGCCGGGGAACCAGACGAGAAGTGCGGCGGGTCAGCCGCGGCCGGCGCGGCCGGGGACGAGGTCGGGCGGCGCGGAGTTCAGGCCGGTGCAGGCCCGCAGCCCGTCCCAGGACTTGTTGGCGTCGGCGGCGGCCTGGCCACTCAGCGGCACCGGGACGCCGCCGTCGATGTGGGCCGGCGTCCAGGCGGCGTGGGTGACGGCCCGGCCGGCGACGGTCAGGGTCAGCACGCCGGACGTCGTGTTCGGCCCGGGGCCGTCGGCATAGAAGACGAAGTTGCCCAGGCCGTAGTCGACGTAGGCGCCGGCGTCGCCCCAGCCGGCGCCCAGCGGGACGTGGGCGTGCGAGCCGACGACGACGTCAGCTCCGGCCGCCGCCACCTGGTGCATCAGCGTCGTCTGGGCGGCGGTCGGGCAGGCCTGGTTCTCCTGGCCCCAATGCAGGTAGACGATGACGGTGTCGCTGACGCGGCGCGCGTCGGAGATCGCCTGTAGCAGCCGGGCCGGGTTCTTGGCCGAGGCCAGGCCTGGCTTGCCGAAGCCGGCGGTCCATTCCGGGGCCAGCTCGTCGTCGAGGACCTGGGTCGCGCCGATGATCGAGATCCGCTGGCCCTGGATGGTCGTCCGCATCGGCGCGAACGCCTGGGCCTCGTTGAACCCGATGCCGACGACCGGGAAGCCCGCCGCGTGGGCGGCGGCCAGCGTGTCGTTCAGGCCGGTCATCCCGTAGTCCATGCCGTGGTTGTTGGCCATGGTCACGACGTCAACGCCGGCGTCGCGCAGGGCGGTGAACACACTGGGCGGGGCGCGGAAGGTGTACTGCTTGTTCTCCGGCGTCCCGCCGGTCGTCACCGCCGTCTCCAGGTTCACCACGGCCAGGTCGGCCTGGCGCAACGTGGGGGCGATCGGGCCGAGCGCCGTGGCCGGGTCGTTCAGCCGCGCGGCCAGACCGCCCTCGAAGTGGACGTCCCCGCCGAAGGCGATCGTGACCGGCACGCCGCTGATCGGCCGAGTCCCGGACGACGGGGTCGCGGAGGCGGGAGCGGCCACGCCGCCGTCCGACGGCGTCGGGTAGACGATGAGCGGCTGGCCGAGCACGCTGCCGCCCGAGCCGGACGAGCCGTGACCCCCACCGCAGGCCGCGCTTAGGAGCAGGAGACCGGCGACCGCGGCGCCGGCGGCGGCGCGGCTACCGAGTCGGCGCGCACGCCGAGGAACCACCGAGCTCAATACGCCCCCCAGCGTCCGCCCGCCGGAACGCGGGCGTTCGCCCGAGACAGTAGGGGGTCCGGAGCGGTTCTTCAACGGCCGGGAATGGAAAGCGGCGAAGCCCATCCAGTCCAGAAAGGCATGACGCGGGATGGTTACTCGGCCGTGACATTACCCGTCAAATTTGTCCTAACCACCGGATGGAGGGCCACCGTCGGCTCCGCGCCGGCCGGGTGCTGGCCCGGCGGTGGCCCTGCGGTGGCCCGGCGCGGGGAATTGCGCGGGGAATTGCCAGGTCAGAGCGCCAGCAGGGCCGGCGCCAGCTCCCGCCACTGGCGGCGGGGCAGGCCCCGCCGATCGGGGTCGAGGACCTGCACGCAGACGTGGTCGGCCCCGGCGGCCAGATGCTCCTTCACCCGATTGACCAGCACGTCCGCGTCCCCCCATGGCACGATCGTGTCGACCAGCCGGTCGGAGCCGGCGCCGGCGAGATCGTCGTCGGTGAAGCCGTAGCGGCGCAGGTTGTTGGTGTAGTTCGGCAGGCGCAGGTAGGAGCCGGTGTGCCGGCGGGCCAGCTCGCGGGCCGTCTCCGGGTTCGTGTCCAGGACGAAGGCCTGCTCGGGGGCGAGCAGCTTGCCCGGACCCAGGACGGCCCGGGCGGCCGCGGTGTGGTCCGGCGGGACGAAGTAGGTGTGGGCGCCGTCAGCGGCGTCCCGGGCCAGCTCCAGCATCTTCGGCCCGAGCGCGGCCAGCACCCGGGGCGGCGCCTGCGCCGGCTTGACCGCCCGGTACTGCTCGTCGGCGAAACGGTCCATCTCGGCCAGGTAGGCCCGCATCTGCCCGAGTGGCTTCGTGTACGGGACGCCCCGGATCTCCATCAGCGAGGCGTGCGAGACGCCCAGGCCGAGCAGGAAGCGCCCCGGGTAGGCCTCGGCCAGGGCGAGCTGGCCGGCGGCCATCGTCAGCGCGTTGCGAGCCAGGATCTGCGCGATCCCGGTCGCCACCGTGAGCCGGGACGTGGCCGCGAGTGCCGAGGTCACGGTGACCAGCAGCTCCCGGCCCTTGACCTCGCCCGTCCACAGGGCCGGGTAGCCCAGCTCGTCCAGCTCGGCCACCGCCTCCCGCACCACGGAGGCCGGGGAGAAGTCGAACTGGCCGCTCCACACCCCGACGGAACCCAGCCGGGACCTCTGGTCGGCGGGGAAGGCTGGCCGCGTCGCCGCGTCGCGCTCGGTCATGGCGCCACGCTATCGGCTGGCCGGGCGCGGGCCGGGGGCACCCGTCCGGCTCGCCCCGATCGTCTGACCGAGTGGTCTACCAGGGACGAGTGGTCTACCAGGAACGTCTGACACCGTGTGCCATGGCACGTCAGCTCCTGCGCGAGATGCGCTTGCGCGGCCGTCCGCGAGCGCTATCGTCGCGTCAGCGGCCTAGCCCCGGTCACCCATCGGGTACGGCCGATCCAGCGGCCGTGGCCGACGATCTCGGCTCGGCCGAGGACGACAGGAGGACGCCATGCGCGTTCCCGGCCCCGCCCGCCCCGTCGGCGCCGCGCCCGCGATCACACCCGTTCGACCCGCGCCACCCTCGGCTCCCGCAGCTCCCTCGGCTCCCGGGGCTCCCTCGGCTCCCGCAGCTCCCTCGGCTCCCGGGGCTCCCTCGGCTCCCGCGCTCGGCGAGCCTGAGCGTGACCACTCGCCGGTCCGCCTGGCCCAGCTCCTCACCCCGGACGGTCGCCGGCACGACGACGTCCACAGCCAGTTCGTCGAAGACGTGACCGACGCCGACCTCACCGGCCTGCTGCGCGACATGATGATCGTCCGCCGGTTCGACGCCGAGGCGACCGCGCTCCAGCGCCAGGGCGAGCTCGGCCTGTGGGCCAGCCTGCTCGGCCAGGAGGCGGCCCAGGTCGGGTCGGCCCGCGCCCTGGCCGACACCGACATGGTCTTCCCGTCCTACCGGGAGCACGGCGTGGCCTGGTGCCGCGGGCTCGACCCGGTGGACATTCTCGCGCTCTTCCGCGGCGTCAACCACGGCGGCTGGGACCCGACCGAGCACCACTTCCAGCTGTACTCGATCGTGGTCGGCTCCCAGGCCCTGCACGCCACCGGCTACGCGATGGGGGCCGCCATCGGCCGGGGCGCGGCGGGCCCCGGTGCGCCCGGCGCGCCCGCCGCGCCCGGCGAGGCGACGATCGTCTACTTCGGCGACGGGGCGTCCAGCGAGGGCGACGTCAACGAGGCCTTCGGCTGGGCCAGCGTCTTCGGCGCCCCGCTGGTCTTCTTCTGCCAGAACAACCAGTGGGCGATCTCCGAGCCGGCCGAGCGGCAGAGCCGGGTGCCGCTGTTCGAGCGGGCCCGCGGCTTCGGCTTCCCCAGCGTCCGGGTCGACGGCAACGACGTGCTGGCCACGATGGCCGTCACCCGCTGGGCCCTGGCCGAGGCGCGGGCCGGCCGGGGGCCGGTCCTCGTCGAGGCGCTGACCTACCGGATGGGCGCGCACACGACCGCCGACGACCCGACCCGCTACCGCGACCCTGGCGAGCTCGAGGCCTGGCGGCTGCGCGACCCGGTGAACCGGCTGGCCGCCTACCTGACCGTCCGCCGCGCCGTCAACGCCGAGCGGCTGGCCGTGTTCGCGGCCGAAGCCGACGCGGTCGCGGCCGACACCCGCCGCCGCTGCCTGGCCCTGCCGGACCCGCCGCCAGAGCGGATCTTCGACGGCGTCCTGGCCGGCGAGACCGACCTGCTGCGGGGGCAGCGGGCCATGCTGCGCCGGCTTCTCGGCGGGCCGGACGCGCCCGTCCCCACCGCCGCGGGCGTGCCCGCGGCCCCGTCCGTACCGGCCGCCGTCCGAAGGGCGATCTGACCATGATGTCGACGTTGACGCTGGCCAAGGCGCTCAACAGCGGGCTGCGCTCGGCGATGGCCGCCAACGAGCGCATCGTCGTGATGGGCGAGGACGTCGGCCGGCTCGGCGGGGTCTTCCGGGTCACCGACGGCCTGCAGGACGCGTTCGGCGCCGACCGCGTGATCGACACGCCGCTGGCCGAGTCGGCGATCATCGGCACCGCGATCGGGCTGGCCATGCGCGGCTTCCGGCCGGTGTGCGAGATCCAGTTCGACGGCTTCGTGTACCCGGCGTTCGACCAGATCGTCAGCCAACTGGCCAAGATGCGCTACCGGTCGGGAGGCCGGGTCGCGCTGCCGGTGACCGTCCGTATCCCGTTCGGCGGTGGCATCGGGGCGGTCGAGCACCACAGCGAGTCACCCGAGGCGTACTTCTGCCACACCGCCGGGCTGCGGGTGGTCAGCTGCTCGAACCCGGCCGACGCCAACACGATGATCCGCCAGGCCGTGGCCAGCGACGATCCGGTGATCTTCTTCGAGCCCAAGCGCCGCTACTGGGACAAGGCCGAGATCGACCCGGACGCCCCGCTGGACGCGGCCCCGCCGCTGCACGCCAGCCGGACGGTCCGCGCTGGTGCGGACGCGACGCTGGTCGCCTACGGGCCGATGGTCCGGACCTGCCTGGACGCGGCCGACGCGATGGCCGAGGAGGGCCGCTCGCTGGAGGTCATCGACCTTCGCAGCCTCTCCCCGCTCGACCTTGACCCGGTGCTGGCCTCGGTGCGGCGCACCGGGCGCTGCGTGGTCGTCCACGAGGCGCCGTCGAACGTGTCGGTGTCGGCCGAGATCGCCGCCCGGGTCAGCGAGGACGCCTTCTACTCGCTGGAGGCGCCGGTGCTGCGGGTGACCGGATTCGACACGCCCTACCCACCGTCCCGGCTGGAGGAGCACTACCTGCCCGACGTCGACCGCATCCTGGACGCGGTCGACCGATCGCTGGCGTTCTGAGCGCTGGCGTTCTGAGCGCTGGCGTTCTGAGCGCACACCAGGCGAAGACGAGCTACCAACGGGCCTGAGATCATCGGAGGATGTCGTGAGCCTGCACCGGTTCAACCTGCCTGACCTGGGCGAAGGGCTGCCCGACGCGGAGATCGTGCGCTGGCTGGTCGGCGTGGGCGAGTCGGTGACGGTCAACCAGCCGCTGGTCGAGGTCGAGACGGCCAAGGCCGTGGTCGAGGTGCCCTCGCCGTTCGCCGGGGTCGTGGCCGAGTGCCACTGTTCGCCCGGGCAGACCGTTCCGGTCGGCGCCACGCTGATCAGCATCGAGGCGAACGGCGTCGGCGGCGACGGCGGGGCCCGCGGGGCGGACGAGGCCGGCGACGGCGCGACCGCCAGCCCGCCGGTGAACGGTGAGCGGGTCGAGGGCGAACGAGCCGACGGCGAACGGGTCGAGGTGCTCGTCGGTTACGGTCCGCGTCCGGGCGGCGGCCGGCGCGGCCGGCGCGGCGCGGGGGCAGCCGTGGCCGAGAGCGTCCCGGCCAGTCCGCCGCCGGGCCGGGGTGCCCCGTCCCGACCGGCCGAGCCCGCGCTGGCCGCGGCCGCGGCGACCGCCCGGGCCACCAACCCGGCGGCGGGCCCGCCCACGGACCCGGCGCCCGGAGCGGGAGCGGCGGGACAGATGACAGCCACCGCGGCGGGCGTGAGCGTCCTGGCCAAGCCGCCGGTGCGCAAACTGGCCCGCGACCTCGGCGTCGACCTGCGGACGGTGACCGGCACCGGCCCGCACGGCACCATCAGCCGAGCGGATGTCCAGGCCGCCCGCGGCCGCGCGGGCCACCCGACGCCGGCCAGCCCGGCCGCGGCCAGCCCGGCAGCGGTCCTGCCGGGGACGCCGGGGCTCGCCATGACCGACGCGGAGATCACCCGTGTCCCGGTCAACGGGGTGCGCCGGGCGATGGCGGACGCGATGACCGCCAGCGCGTTCACCGCCCCACACGCGAGCCTGTTCGCCACCGTCGACCTGACCGAGACGATGGCCGCGCGCACGGCGCTGGCCGCGATGCCGGAGTTCGCCGGGATGAAGCTCACGCCGCTGCTGTTCACCGCGCGGGCGCTGCTGGCCGCCATCCGCCGCAACCCGATGGTCAACTCCCGCTGGGAGGATGGCCCGGACGGCACCGCGGAGATCGTCGTGAGCCGGACGGTCAACCTCGGCATCGCCGTCGACAGCCCGCGCGGCCTGGTCGTCCCGGTCATCGCCGACGCCGGTTCGCTCACGCTGCCGGAGTTGGCCCGCCGTCTCGGCGAGGTCGTCGCCGCCGCTCGGGAGGGACGGCTCGCCCCAGCCGCGATGCGCGGCGGGACGATCACGATCACCAACATCGGGACGTTCGGCGTCGACGTCGGCACGCCGATCATCAACCCGCCGGAGGCCGCCATCCTGGCTCTGGGCGCGGTCCGGCCGGCGCCGTGGGTGCACGAAGGAGAGCTGGCGGTACGCGACGTCGGCCAGCTCGTGCTGGCCTTCGACCACCGGATCATCGACGGCGCGCTGGGCGCCCGCGTCCTGGGAGATGTGACCCGGATGCTGGCCGATCCACTCGTCGGCCTAGCCTGGAGTTGACCAACGCTCAAAATGTTAACCCTGGGTAATTGTTGATCTCGAACCAGTCGGCAGCCCTCCCAGGCGGGCAAGGTCGGACACAACGGACCAACCCCGTACACCAACATGGGCAAAGGGTCTCAGACGGGGCGGACAACGGACTCGGGGACTACCCTGGTACGGTTGCGCCTTGCTTACGGCTTCCGGCATAGAACTCCCGGGTCCACCGGGTCGTGAGGGGTGGAACGCATGACGCGTGTCGAGGCACTGCAGGCCGCTGACGAGTTCGTCGCGAAGGTGCTCACGTCCGCGGGCTCGAGCGGCCGCTTCAACGGGGCACTCAACCTGGCTGAACGGGTCGACCTGACCCTGCGTGTCGCCCGCTTCCTGCTCGAGGGGCAGGCCAGCTCGGACGCCGACGACCTGCTCAAGCGGGACATGCGCAACGAGCTCGACCAGGCTTTCCCGCCGCTGCGGACCTCATGAGCCGGCGGCCCCGAACCCGCCGCCCGAAAACTCGCGGCCTGAAGATGAGGCCTTGAACCTGAGGCCCTGAACTTGCGACCCTGAAACTTGCGACCCCGTGCACGGTGGACCATGCCGGGCCCGGGACCCGAACGGGAAAGAGCCGGGCGGGTCGCCCGGTGTTTCCGGACGTCCCACCCGGCTCGCGGGTCCAGCGCTCTGTGTCCCGGCTCCTCGCCCAGGGCGATCAGGGTCTGGTCTGACGCGACCGCTCACTGACGCGACCGCTCACCGACGCGACCGCTCACCGACCGCTTAGTGCTCGATGTACTCGCGCCGCACCGCCGTGCGCGGCTCGTCGGCCACCCGGTGCTCCGTCACGACGGGCTCCCGCACGACCTCGTAGACGACGTGGTCACGTGGCGTGGTCTCGATCACGACCTCGTCGTCGGCCAGCGTGATGTCCGGCTCGCCACCGGCCTCGATCGACTCCTCGACGAGGCGGCGGCGCCACCCCTCGCGGTAGAGGTTGATCGCAAAGCCGATAACGGCGACGATCATCAGGATGACGCCCACGGCCTGCACGCTCCACCCGGACGGGTGGGCGTGGATGGCGAACGTGAGGATCGCTCCGATGGCGAAAAGCGTGAGGCTGAATGCTGCTCCCATGCAAGTCGTGTACCCGCCAGGACGACCAGGGCAACCTGACATGTCCCTGTCAGTGAGCACAAGGCCCGAAAGGCCCGGTCAAACCCACCCATCCGGATCAGTTCGCCGGACCTCGGCCCCACCCGGCCGGCGCCACCCGCTCGGGTCAGCCCCCGGCCAGCTCCGGATCAGCTCCGGCTCAGGCCGCGGCCTGGTCAGAACGCGCCTTCGGGGATCTCCATGATCTCGTTGTCGGTCGCCTCCAGTACGCCGAGCCGGGCGGTGATCTCGGGCAGGACGTTGCCGGCGAACCAGCGGGCCGCCGCGATCTTGCCGGTGTAGAAGTCCCGGTCGCGCTCGGCGGTGGCCGCCTCGAGGGCGCCCAGCGCGACCTCGGCCTGGCGCAGCAGCAGCCATCCGATGACCAGGTCACCGGTGCTCATCAGCAGGCGGGTCGTGTTGAGCCCGACCGCGTAGATCGCCGCCGGCTCCGGAGCCGCCCCGGCCGCGCCGCTGGTCAGCAGGGTGACCAGCCGGTCGACCATGGCCCGCACGTCCGCCAGCGCGTCCGCGAGCAGCTCACGCTGGCGGGCCAGCGCCCCGTTGCCGGCATCCCCCTTGGCGAAGGCCTCGATCTCGCCGAGCAGCGCGGTCAGCGCCACCCCGCCATCCTTGACGATCTTACGGAAGAAGAAGTCCTGGCCCTGGATCGACGTCGTCCCCTCGTACAGAGTGTCGATCTTGGCGTCCCGGATGTACTGCTCGATCGGGTAGTCCTGCAGGTAGCCCGAACCACCCAGGACCTGGAGCGAGGTAGCCAGCAGTTCGTACGACCGCTCGGACCCCACCCCCTTGACGATCGGCAGCAGCAGGTCATTGAGCCGGACGGCGGCGTCGTCGTGGCGCCCCTCGGCCTCGGCCAGGTAGACCGCGTCCTGCTGGGTCGCCGTGTAGAGCACCAGTGCCCGCATGCCCTCGGCGTAGGCCTTCTGGAGCATCAGCATGCGCCGGACGTCCGGGTGGTGGATGATCGTCACCCGGGGCGCGGTCTTGGACGGCGCGGCCATGTCGGCCCCCTGGACGCGGGTCCGCGCGAACTCCAGCGCGTTCAGGTAGCCGGTCGAGAGCGTGGCGATCGCCTTGGTGCCGACCATCATCCGGGCGTGCTCGATGACCTTGAACATCTGCGCGATGCCGTCGTGGACGTCGCCCACCAGCCAGCCGATGGCCGGCGTCCGCTCACCGAAACGCAGCTCGCAGGTGGCCGAGACCTTCAGGCCCATCTTGTGCTCGACGCCGGTGACGAAGACGCCGTTGCGCTCGCCCGGCTCGCCGGTGCTCTCGTCGGGCAGGAACTTCGGCACCAGGAACATCGACAGTCCCTTGGTGCCCGGTCCGTGCCCCTCCGGTCGGGCCAGGACCAGGTGGAAGATGTTCTCGGGGACGTCCCAGTCACCGTTGGTGATGAAGCGCTTGACGCCCTCGATCTCCCAGCGCCCGTCCGGCCGGGCCCGGGCCACGGTACGCCCGGCGCCGACGTCGGAGCCGGCGTCCGGCTCGGTCAGCACCATGGTCGCGCCCCAGGCGCGCTCGATGGCCCAGCGCGCGAACGTCTTCTGGAACGGGGTGCCCAGGGCCTCGAGGATCGAGGCGAACGTCGGGCCGGCCATATACATGTAGGCGGCCGGGTTCGCCCCCAGGACCAGCTCGGAGGCGGCCCAGGCCAGGCTGGGCGTCGCGCCGAGGCCGCCCAGGTGCGGCGGGACGGTCAGGCGCCACCACTCACCGGCCATCAGAGCCCGGTAGGAGGCCTTGAACGACTCGGGCAGCGTGACGCTGGACGTCTCGGGATCGAAGACGGGCGGGTTGCGGTCGGCGTCCGCGAACGACTCGGCCAGCGGGCCGACGGCCAGCCGGTCCATCTCGCGCAGAATCTCGCGGGCCGTGTCGGCGTCCATCTCCGCGAACGGCCCGGCGCCCAGGACGTCGCCCACGCCCAGGACGTCGAAGAGCGTGAATTCGATGTCGCGCAGGTTGCTCCGGTAGTGCCCCATGACGGCCTCCCGTCGGTGTTGGTTCTGGTCGTGCTGGCGACGCTGGTCGCGTTGACGGCGCTGATGTGTGGGTTCGGCGGGGTTGCGCGGGTTGCGCGGCCGCCCGGGACGATGCGGGCGTCCCCCCCGTACTCGCAAGGTATGCTACCGCTTAGTAACCAGCATGGCCAGTCGTACCGGGCCGAGGTGTGCCGACGCGGTGCCGACGCCGTCCACCCCGGCGACCGGGCGTGATTCACCACTCTGTCCCACCTGCTCCCACCGAGGGAGCGACAGATCAACAGTTCGCTCATAAGCTGGAGACGTGGCTACAGCGCGCGGATCGGCCCAGCGGGCAGCGCCTCGGGCCCAGCGGGCAGTGCCTCGGCGGGCCGCCCGCTACGTGCTGACAACCGTTCTGATCAGCGCGGCGGCCGTCGGCTGCGGTCGCGACGACGTGCGCCAGCTGGCGGCACCGCCCCCGGCCACGCCGGCCGCGCAGTCACCGGCCCCCACCCCGAGCGCCGCCGCGCCCGGGGCCTCCCCGACGCCCGAACCGACCGGCTCGCCAGGCTCGTCGAGCTCACCGGGCTCACCCGGCGCCCCCGGCTCGGCCGGGCCGGGCGGAACCGGGCCGACCGGGGCCGCGGCCAGCGGCGGGGCCCCGAGCGGTGCCCCGGGCGGTCAAAGCGGTTCCCCCAGCGCCTCCGGGGATGACGAGCTGCCGACGCCGCAGGCCTCGCCGGTGTTCCTCGGCGAGGCCTGCGATCCGGGGGCGGACACCAGGGCCATAGCGATCAACGGGCTGGTGCTCTACTGCGGGGCGTCGTCGGACGGCGGCTACCGCTGGTCACCGAACCCGGGCGGCTCGCCGTCCCCGACCGGAGCCCGGCCAGGCTCCGAGTGCGACCCGAACCAGGCCAACACGGTCACCGAGGGCACCAACGGACGGCCCTTCGCCTGCCTGCGCGAGCCGGACGGTACGTTCCGCTGGAGCGACGTCTCCTGACGCCGCCCGCCAGCCTGACGCCGCCCGCCAGCCTGACGCCGCCCGCCAGCCTGACGCCGCCGGCGTGTCCGCTTTGGTCAGCCGCCGGTCCGGCGGAGCAGCGGCTCCTCCCCCGGCAGCGGGAAGACCAGCGCCTCGTCCGGCCCGGCCATCGGCTCGAACCCGTCGTCGGCCCGCAACTCGGTGACGACCTCGGGCAGTGTGGGGCGCTCGCGCGGCGGGCGCGGCTGCACCTCGGCCGGGGTCCCGAGCTCGACCCAGCCCAACAGCGACTCGGCTCCGGCCAGGCCGAAGATCGTCCGGACCTCGTCGGAGTCGCCCAGCGGCACGCTCTTCCACGCCGAGCCGAGGCCGAGCGCGTGCGCGGCCAGGCAGATGTTCTGGGCGGCGGCGGCGACCGACGCGTTCTGTTCCTCCCGGGGGGCCTTGCCCCCAGCCACCGGGCTGGCGACGATCGCGACCAGCGCCGGTGACCGGGTCGCCTTCCGGCCGCCCTTGGCGATCACCGGCTCGGCCAGCCCCAGCGCCACCCCGGCCGCCTCGACGGCGGCGGCCAGCCGCTTGCGCGCCTCGCCCCGGACCACCACGAACCGCCAGGGCCGCAGCATCTTGTGGTCGGGCGCGCAGACGGCGGCGGTCAGGATCGCCTGAAGCTGCTCAGTAGTGGGACCCGGCTCCGTGAGGTTCGCCACCGTCCGGCGAGTCAACAGGCAGGTGAGGGCGTCCACTGGCAACTCCTGGAGGGACTCGGGTTCACGCCGGTGCCATCAGCATCGTCGCAGCTTGCGACGATAGAAGGATGTTTTGCCTAGCTCTGGGTGGATGTTCAGCCACCAAATTGTCACCGTCCGTGATCGTACGGTGGGGATATTAGCCCTGCGGGCCCCTGGCCTGCGGTGTTATGCCCGCCCGGCTTCGTGGGATACATCCGACATGCGGGCCAGGAGGGGCACTGACCCGACCCCCGGCCTCGCATTGTGATCTAGATCACAATGCGAGGTTCGCCGGAGGCGTATATCCGCTCCCGGTATGACGGTCTACGGGCCTACGATCCGGCCTATGGTGTCGTGCCCGGAGTGCGGGCGGGAGAATCCCGATCAGGCGCGCTTCTGTAGCGCCTGCGGTTCCCCGCTGCCCGCGTTCGGCGCCGGCTCGCGCCGGACGGTCACTCTCCTGTTCTGTGACGTCGCCCAGTACACGGCCATCGGCGAGCGCCTCGACTCCGAACTGCTGCACCAGCTCAAGTGGCGCTTCTACAGCGTGGTGAGCCCGGCCATCGAGGCCCACGGCGGCACCGAGGAGAAGTACATCGGCGACGCCGTGTTCGCCGTCTTCGGCATCCCCAACCTGCACGAGGACGACGCTCTGCGGGCGGCCCGGGCCGCGCTGGAGATCCGGGAGCGGATGGCCGAGTTCAACGCCGAGCTGCGCCGCGACTGGGGCTTCGAGTTCCAGCTGCGCACGGGCATCAACACCGGAGAGGTCACGGTCGGCGGCTGGCGGGCGGCTGGCGGCGGCGTCACCGGCGACGCGGTCAACGTCGCCTCCCGGCTCGAGACGGCGGCCGCGCCCGACGAGATCCTCGTCTCCGAGGCCACCCTGCGGATGATCCGCTCCCAGGCCCGCACCGAGCCGGTCGGGCCGCTCACCCTGGACGGCAAGCAGGCCCCGATGCGGGCCTACCGGCTGCTCGGGCTGCGCGAGCCGAAGGTCGGCCCGGGCGCGCGCGGCGCGACCGAGGGCTTCGTCGCCCCGATGATCGGGCGCGACCGGGAGCTGCGCCGGCTGCAGGACGCCCTCGACCAGGTCGTCGAGGAGCAGACCTGCCACCTGTTCACCGTCCTGGGGCCGGCCGGCATCGGCAAGTCCCGGATGGTCGGGGAGTTCCGCGAGTCGATCGGCGAGCGGGCCACCGTCCTGAGCGGCCGCTGCCTGTCCTACGGCGAGGGCATCACCTACTGGCCGCTGATGGAGATGGTCCGCCAGGCCGTCGGGATCTCGCCCGACGAGGGGGCCACGCCGGCCCGGGCCCGGCTGCGCGCCTTCCTGGAGGGCGTCCAGGGCGCCGAGGCGGTCGTGGACGGCATCGCCCCTCTGATCGGGCTGGACGGCACCGAGGTCGGCGCGGAGGAGAGCTTCTGGGCCGTGCGGACGCTGATCGGGGAGCTGGCCCGCCGCCGCCCGCTGGTGCTCTGCTTCGACGACGTCCACTGGGCCGAGCCGACCCTGCTCGACCTCATCTCCTACATCGCCGACTGGTCGCGCGACGTCCCGGTCCTGCTGCTGTGCCTGGCCCGGCCCGAGCTGCTGGAGGGTCGCAAGACGTGGGGCGGCGGCCTGCTCAGCGCCACGTCCATGCAGCTGCAGCCGCTCTCGGCCGCCCGCTGCCAGTCGCTCATCCAGAGCCTGATGGGCTCGGACGACCTCGACGAGGCCCTGGTCGACCGGATCACCACGTCGGCGGCCGGCAACCCGCTGTTCGTCGAGCAGATGCTGGCCGCCCTGGTCGACGACAGCCGGCTGCGCCGGGCCGGCGACCGCTGGATCGCCACCGGCGACCTGACCGACGTCCAGGTGCCACCGACCATCTCGGCCCTGCTGGCCGCTCGGCTCGACCGTCTTGAGGTGGCCGAGCGCAAGGTTCTCGAGCGGGCCGCCGTCGTCGGGCAGCGGTTCTACCTGGACGCGGTGGAGGACCTGTCCGAGGCGTCGGACGCGGCCATGGTCGCCGCGCACTGCCAGGCCCTGGTCCGCAAGGAGTTGATCCAGCCCGACCGCTCCGACCTGCCCGGGCTGTCGGCCTACCGGTTCCTGCACGTCCTGCTGCGCGACTGCGCCTACCAGGCCACGCCGAAGCGGCAGCGGGCCGACCTGCACCAGCGCTTCGCCGACTGGCTGCGGGTCAAGCTCGTCTCCGGGCCGGGCGAACAGGACGAGCTCGTCGGCTACCACCTGGAGCAGGCCTACCTCTACCGGGCCGAGCTGGGCGTGCGGGACGCCGACAACGCGGAGCTGGGCCGGCAGGCCGCCGGCCGGTTGATCGAGGCGGCCGACCGGGTCCGCCAGAGCGACGAGCCGGGCGCGGCCGCGCTGCTCAAGCGGGCGATCAAGCTGCTGCCGGTGACGGACCCGCTGCGGATCCGGGCCGAGATCGACCTCGGCTGGGCCCTGTTCTCCTTCGGCCGGCTCACCGACGCCGAGCGGCTGCTGCGCCAGGCCACCGACCGGGCGGTGCGGGCCGGCGAGGACGTGCTGCGGGCCTCGGCCCGGCTGGCCCACCTGCGGGTCATGTTCGCCACCAATCCCGAAGGCCTGGTCGCCGAGACGCTGGCCGAGGTCAAGGCGGCCCTGCCGGTGTTCGAGGCGGCCGGGGACTCCTCGGGCGCGGCGCTGGCCTGCCGGACGCAGGCGGTGGCCTACGTAGCCGGCGGTCGCTACACCCTGGCCGAGCAGGCGATGACCGAGGCCGTCCGGCACGCCGAGGCCTCCGGCGTCGCCCGGGACACGCTGATCATGCGCCGGGACCTGGTGCATCTGACCAGCTGGGTGCCCCGCCACGTCGAAGACTCCCTCGACGTGGCGCACAAGCTGCTGGCGGCGGCCGGCGACGACCGCGGGCCGCGCCGGTTCGTGCTCAGCCAGCTCGCCGTCCTGCACGCGATGGCCGGTCACCCGACCGAGGCCATGGAAAACCTGGCCGCCGCCACCGAGATCGTGTGGGACGTGCGCGGGCCGCGGGGCGACCCGTTCTTCGGCGGGTTCGTGGTGGCCCGGGTCGCGCTGCTCACCGGCGACCTGGACAAGGCGGTCAAGGAGCTGCGGCGCAGCTGCCGGCACCTGTCCCGGATCGGCGAGCGGGCGTATCTGGCCACCCGGGCGGCGGCGCTGGCCGACGTCCTGTTCACGCTGGGCAACTACACCGACGCCGGCACCTACGTCGGCCGCTGCCGAGAGGCCGCCGCGCACGACCAGTGGCCGGCCCAGTCCGGCTGGTGCGCCGTCCACGCCAAGCTCAAGGCCGTCCAGGGCAAGAACGTCGAGGCGGTCAACTTCGCCGAGGCCGCCTGCGATCTGGCCGAGCGGACCGACGACTGGGACGCCCAGGCCTCGGCCTGGCTGGCCTACGCCGAGGTCCTCTACCGGACGGGCGACCTGGCCGGGGTCGAGGATAAGATCGCCACCGCCGTCGAGCGCTACGAGCGCAAGGGCAACGTGGCCGGCGTCGCCCAGGCCCGCTCGCTGGTCGATCGCCTGCGCCGCGCCTGACCGCGCCCGCGCCGCGTACCGAAGATCCGTTGTTCCACGTGGAACCGTAACGCGGAGTAGCGGGCGGGGTGCTTGAAGATCACAATCGGCCCCACCGGTTCTCGGCTCGCGAGCGGGTGGCAATGCGCCTACCATGGGTAGGCGAACCACTTCAATCCGCTACGAAAAGGTCGCGACCATGCTGGTACTGGAGAGCAAGAACATCGAGCGGGCCGACGAGCGACGCGAGATCCCGCACGGGCACGTCGACGTCGTCGAACTGCCCGGGCTGACCCTCGGCCGGGTGGTGCTGGAACCGGGGTGGCGCTGGTCGGAATCGGTCAAGCCCATCGAGGGGACCGACTCCTGCCAGCACCGGCACGCCGGCTACGTCGCCTCCGGACGGCTGCACATCCGGATGAACGACGGAACCGAGAAGGACGTCGCCCAGGGCGACGTCATGGTCTGCGATCCCGGGCACGATGCCTGGACGGTCGGCGACCAGCCCTGCGTGTTGTTCGACGTCGCTTCCAGCGTCGCCGACTACGCCGCGCCCTCGAAGAGCTGACCGCGCCCGAGCGAACCGCTGTCCGCGACACCATCAGTCCGCGACAACATACCAACTCCTCCCCCGCGATTCGTCCACATCGCGGGGGCTGGCCGCGCCAGCCCTTTTCTCCGATCGATCAATATCCGTGCCCGCCGGCCGAAATCCCAAAACAGACCCCGCCAATCACGCTTTTTCCGATCATGTGTAGGCTTTCCGACACATTGATCTTTTTGGCGTCGGGAGGAAACGTGACCAGGCTCCGACGGGGTACGGCGTGGCGCTACGTAACCATTGGATTACTCATGGCCATTGGCGTGCCCCTCACCGCTTGTGGGGCTGGCGGCGCTAACGGTGGACCGAGCAATGCGTGCGCTACGGCCGGTACTCCCGGTATCGACAGCCGGTCGGTGACTCTGGGCCTGCTCACCCCTGGCTCGGGCCCGATCGCCCAAGTGTACCTGCCGTTCCGGGCCGGCGTCGACGCCCGGATCGGGGTCGAGAACGCCCGGGGCGGAATCGGCGGCCGGACGATCAGTTACAAGTGGGAGAGCGACGACTCCGCCGACACGGGCGGGACGGCCGGCATCAGACGGCTGGTGGACGACCACGTCTTCGGTGTGCTGATCGGGTCGTCAAACCTGGGCACCGGGGCCGACTACCTGGAGAGTCAGAACGTCCCGGCCGTCGGCGCGGCTACGGACGACTCCTGGCGCGGCCATCCGAACATCGTCTCCTTCTCCTATTCATCCGGGCTCCCGGTCTCCACTTTCGGCGACGTGGTCAGGAGCCACGGTGGCACCAAGGTCGCCTATCTCTCGCTCGCGCTGGTGACCGCCAGTGAGCACTACGGCGACATTATCGCCGCCGGTCTGCGGAGCTCGGGAATCGCCACGGCCGACAGCGTACGGGTTCCGGTTTCCGGCGCGGTGGCGTATGACCAGATCGCGGAGACACTGCGCGCCGAGCACGTCGACACGCTTATCTCCGGTCTCGCTGCGCCGCAGCTCGCCCAGCTGGTCACGGCGATGCACGCCAGCGGCCAGCGGCCCCTGGTCATATCGGTGCTCGGTGGCGACGACACCACACTCCGGGGACCGGGGCCACAGCTCGCCGGTACCTACTTCCTCAGCCAGACGCGGCCGTTCGAGAGTGCCGTTCCGGCATTGAACGAGTACACGCAGGGAATAGCGGCCTATGCCCCCTACCTCCCGACGCCCCGATACCAGGTCGCGATGTATGGCTGGGACTCCGCGGACCTTTTCATCCAGGGGCTTCACCGGGCGGGAGACTGCCCGACGCGGGCGTCCTTCCTGGCTGGTATTCGCTCGCTGCGCGACTATGACGCCGATCAGCTCCTGCCCCAGAAGGTAGACTTCTCCGTTCCGCAACGCACGATCGCCCCCTGCTACTTCATCTCCCAGATCGCCCCCGACGGCCGTTCCTTTGTCCCGGGCAATCCGCTCGTGCAGTGCGGCCAGGGGTTCGGCGGGTAACCCGGCGGGGGCCGCCCGGGACTGGCCAGCCACGGCGGGGGCCCGGGACCGCGCACGCGAGGCCGGGGGCGTTAGGCGCCGACACCCTGGGCGTACCGGAAGAGGCGGTCGGGATCGTAGTGCGCCTTGACCTGGGTCAGGCGTTGGTAGTTGGCGCCGTAGTAGGCTGTCCGCCAGTCGGCGAGGTGCGGGTCGATGTAGTTCTGGTATGCGCTGGGAGAAACATACGGACCCATCGCGGCAATGAAGTCCGACAGCCATTTCTGGTTGTCGGCGGTGACGCTGGCCGAGGCGGCCGAGGGGAGGACCGCGATGTACTGGGCACTGGCAATGGAACTACGGTGGACGAAGGCGGTCTCCGTCGGGCTGACGCGGTTGATGGCGCCGCCCCAGGAGTCGAGGATGACGCCGCCGATACCGGGGATCGGTTGGGTGCGCCGGGCGTCAACCCGGGCCAGCAGCTCGGTGATTCCGGCATTCGGCGGCGCCTGGTCGATGAAGGACGAGCCCGCGAGCTGTGGAACCCGGCCCACGCCGCCGCTCGCGTTCTGGCCGGGGAGTGAGCCCTGACGGTGGCAGACGGCGAGGCTCTCGCCGGCGCAGCCGGCCTCGATCATCATCGCGCTCAGGTGATCGCGCTGGACGACTGACGACGAGACCGGCGCGGCGCCGACCTGGTCGAGGAAGGGGGCGAGGAGGGCCTTGACCGCCGGGACCGTCCCGTTGAAGACGCCGCCGACCGTGATCCGGGCCGGGACGCCGGTCGTCGTGGTCGTGACGCAGTTCGTCCACAGCTCGTCCGGGGCGCCGGCGATGAAGTCGAACCAGGCGCGGACGACGGACGCCGCCGCGCCGGCGGTCCACCGATAGCTGAACAGAGCGAGCGGCCGCGCCGGATGGGTGGCCATCCGGAAGGTGGTGACGATGCCGAAGTTACCCGCGCCGGCGCCGCGCAGCGCCCAGAACAGGTCGCTGTTCCGGTCAGCGTCGCAGGACAGCAGTTCGCCGGACGGCAGCACGACATCCGCGCCGACGATCCGGTCGGAGGTCAGTCCGTACTGGCGGCCGACGACGCCGATGCCGCCGCCCATGGCCAGGCCGGCGATGCCGACGGTCGGGCAGGAGCCGGCGGGTACGGCGGTCCCGGCGGCGGCGAGCTTCGAGTAGACGTCGATCAGCCGGGCGCCGGCGCCGATGGAGGCGACGCCGTCCTTGCCTGGGTCGATGGTCGACAGCGCGCTGACGTCGATGACGAGTCCGGGCCCGGTCGAGTAGCCGGCGTAGCTGTGGCCGCCCGAACGGACGGTGAACTGGGTGTTCGTGCCGCGGGCGAAGGCCAGGCAGGTGGCGACGTCGGCGGGTGAGGCGACCATCGCGACCGCGGCCGGGCTGATCGAGTCGAAGCGGGGATCAGCGAGGTGGCTGGCGGCGGAGTAGGCGTCCGCGCCCGGCTGGTAGAGCCTGCCCTCGAGGGCCTTGGCCAGCGAGGCGTAGTCCTTGGGGGTTGCCATGGCCGACGGGCTGGCCGAACTGGCGGTGGTGCTCGCGCCGCTGGTGGCCCCGGACGTCGGGGGGCCGCCGGACGAGCCGCTGTCGCAACCGACGAGGAGGCCGCCCAGCAGGCCCGCGCCCAGCCCGAGGAGGGCTCGGCGGTCAAGGCCGCCGCCCCGGTCAAGGCCGCCGCCCGCCTCGCCGTTCCGGCCGCCAGTCCACACATGGCCAGCCTGGTCGGTGGGCCCGCCAGCTGTCCACGAGTCGTCGCTCAGAGGACTGCCAGCCCACGCCGTCCGGGGTCACCTCCGGGGCGGCCAGGGCGTGGCCAGGCGGAGCCAGGCGGGGTCAGGGGCGCGGGGTCAGGCGGGGTCAGGGGCGCGGGGTCAGGGCGTGGCGAGCACCGTGGTGATGATGCCGTCGGCCCCGATACGGCGGACCTTGCCGGCGCTGCCTTCGGTGACGTAGAGCGCCCCGGACGAGTCGATCGTGACGGCGGACGGGTAGCCCAGGTAGGCCGACCGGGCGACGACGCCGTCGCCGGACTCGCTGGAGCTCGGGTTGCCGGCGTACCGGGTGATGATGCCCTTCGGCCCGATCTCGCGGACGGCCCCGTTGTCCGCGTCGACGATGTAGAGCGCGCCGCGCGGCCCGACCGCGATGCTGCTCGGCGCGTTCAGCAGCGCCGCGCGGGCCGGGCCGCCATCCCCGCTGCTGCCGGAGCGCGCCTTCGAGCCGGCGATCACGCTGACCGAGCCGTTGGGCTCGATCTTGCTGACCGTGTTCCGGTAGCTGTCGGTGACGTAGATGGCGCCCTTTGGGCCGAGCGCGATGCCGTCCGGGCTGTAGAACGGCGACACCGCCTCTCCCAGTACCGTCCCGGCGACGGTACTGATCCGGCCGGCGGGCGTGATCTTGCGTACCCGATGGCCCTCGGTGAGGTAGATATCGCCGCTGTCGTCGACGGCCAAGCCGTTCACCGCGTCCAGGTCAGCGGAGAGAGCCAGGCCTTCGTCGGCGCTGAACCCGTCGTGCGGCGCCCCGGCGATGTGGGTCAGCCGCCCGTCCGAACTCAGCCGGAACACCTGGCCGGAGCCCGAGCCGCCGTCCGAGGACTCCGTCCCGATGTAGATCGCGTCCTTCGGGCCGAAGGCGACCGCGGCCGGCTTCTCAACCGCCACCGGCTTACCGTCCGAGGTGGTCAGTGGAGCGGCGTGGCCCTTGCGGTCAAGCCGGATGACACGGTCGTCGTCACCGGTTGTCACCAGGATCGACCCGTCCCGGCCGAACGCCACGCCGTCGGCGCGCGACATTTTGTACGCGACGGTTGCCCCGGCGTACGCGCCCGGTACGCCGTGTTTCCCGCGCCCGTACAGCAGGCCCACGACCAGCACGAACACGCACAGAACGATCACGATCGGGATTATCAGCGCCCCGGCAAGGCGTCGGCGGCGGCCGTGGGACCCGGGGCCTTGGGCGCCGCCGTCCTGACCAGCCTGGCCATCCTGACCTGCCTGGCCATCCTGACCAGCCCAGCCGTAATGCCCGCCCGGGCCCCCCGGTCCATGGCTCCCCGGTCCATGGCTCCCCGGTCCATGACCCGCCGGGCCGTGGCCGTTCAGACCGTGGCCGTTCGGGCCGTCGCCGTTCGGGCCGTCGCCCCGCGGGCCGCTTCGCCCATAGCCGGCGAGGCCAGGGCCGCTCGCTCCGTGGCCGCCCGGGCCGTTGCCCGAGGGACCGCCGCCCGAGGGACCGCCGCTCGGGGGACCGGAGAACCCGGCCGCCGACTCCTCCGACAGCCGGGCGGTGGGCACGAGCGTCGGCCCGAAGCCGCCCGCCACCGGCCCCGCTCCACCGGGCCGGCCACCCGGCCCGGAGCCGGAGCCGGCCAGCGCCCGGACCTCGTCGTCGAGCATCACCGGTACCTGGCTGGCCGGGAGCCAGCCTGGGCCGAGCCCGTCGGCCGCCGCCGCCGCCAGCTCCCGCGCGAAGATCTCAGCTGTCGCCGGCCGCCGTCCGGGGTCCTTCTCCAGGGCCCGCCAGACCACGTCGGCCAGCGGCGACGCCACCTCGACCAGCGGGGCGGGCGGAACGTTCAGATGATGATGGAGCAGCGCCGGCACCGTCAGCGACGGCGGGAACGGCGGCCGGCCGGCCAGCATCTCGTAGACCAGCAGCCCGAGGGAGTAGATGTCGGTCGCCGGGCTGAGCCGCTCGCCGGCGATCTGCTCGGGCGCCATGTACTTCGGCGTCCCGATCAGGCCGGTCGTGACGGTGGCCGTCCGCTCGAGGATCTTGGCGATGCCGAAGTCCGTCATCTTGGGCAGAGCGCCGTCGGTGAACAGCAGGTTGTCCGGCTTGATGTCCCGGTGCAGCACGCCCTTGTGGTGTGCGGCGGACAGTCCGGCCGCGGCGGCGAGGCCGATCGCGCAGGCCGCCGGCTGGCTGAGTCCGGCGGCGAGCCGGTTGCGCAGGCTCCCGCCGTCCAGGCGTTCCATGACCAGCAGGCACAGGCCATCGCGCTCGACGTAGTCATAGATGCGGACGACGTGGGAGTGGTCGATGCCGGCCAGGGTGCGAGCCTCGGTGAGGAAGCGGCCGCGGGTGTCGTCCCCGGCGGCGTCCTCGTCGAGCAGTACCTTGATGGCGACATCTCGGTGGATCAGCCGATGCCGCCCCGCGAACACCGCTCCGAAGCCGCCCCGGCCAAGCTCGTCGCCGACCTCATAGTCCGGCAGCCCGCGGGCCAGCCGGGCCCGGTCAACAGCCATCCACGCGTCTCCTCACGATCCTGACCGGAAATGTACGCCCCCGCACGCCCCGGCCCGACCCCGACGTGCGTCGCGCGGCGTTCAGGAGGCAAGGTGACCGGTAACGTCCGCACGGCCCCGACCGGAGGTCAGTCAAGATCATGTCGTCCGCCGTTGCCCCGCACCCGGTCCCGATCACCGCGACAGCGGAATGGGCCGCCCTCGACAAGCACCATTCGGAGATCGCCGACGTTCATCTCCGGACCATGTTCGCCGACGATCCCGGGCGCGGCGAGGCACTGTCCGCCCGGTTCGACGGTCTTTATCTGGACTACTCGAAGAACCGCCTGAGCGCACGGACACTCGAGCTGCTGGTCGCCCTGGCCGAACGGGCCGGTCTGCGCGACCGAATCGAGGCGATGTTCACCGGCCAGAAGATCAACACAACGGAGAACCGGGCCGTCCTGCACATCGCGCTGCGCGCCCCGGCCGATGAGGAGATCTTCGTCGACGGCGAGAACGTGGTACCCGCCGTCCACGCCGTTCTCGACCGGATGGCCGACTTCGCCGACCGGGTCCGGTCCGGGGTGTGGACCGGCGCGACCGGGCGCCACATCCGCACGGTGGTGAACATCGGCATCGGCGGTTCCGACCTCGGGCCGTCAATGGCGTACACGGCCCTGAAGGACTACTCAGATCGGGAGATAGCCGCCCGCTTCGTCTCGAACGTCGACGGGACCGATCTGTGGGAGGCCACCCATGATCTGGACCCGGCCGAGACGCTGTTCATCATCTCGTCGAAGACGTTCACCACCCTGGAAACACTGGCGAACGCCCGGTCGGCTCGCGCCTGGCTGACGACCGCGCTCGGCGAGGACGCCGTCCCGCACCACTTCGTCGCCGTGTCGACGAACGCGGAGAAGGTCGCCGAGTTCGGCATCGACACCGAGAACATGTTCGGCTTCTGGGACTGGGTGGGCGGCCGCTACTCGATGGACTCCGCGATCGGGCTGGCCCTGATGGTGGCCATCGGGCCGGACCGGTTCCGCGAGATGCTCGCCGGGTTCCACGCGATGGACGTTCATTTCCGGACCGCGCCGTTCACGGCCAACCTGCCGGTTCTACTCGGCCTCATCGGACTGTGGTACCGGGACTTCTTCGGGACCCAGACGCACGCGGTACTGCCCTACAGCCACTACCTGGCCCAGTTTCCCGCCTATCTCCAGCAGCTCGACATGGAAAGCAACGGGAAATCCGTCGACCGGGCCGGGAACCCGGTCAGCGCGCCGACTGGACCGGTCGTCTGGGGAACGCCGGGCACGAACGGGCAACACGCTTACTACCAACTGATCCACCAGGGCACGACGATCATACCGGCGGACTTCATCGGATTCGCCCAGCCGAACCACACCGTCGGTTCGGGCGAGAGCGACCATCACGTGCTGCTGATGGCCAACTTCTTCGCCCAGACCGAGGCGCTGGCATTCGGCAAGACCGCCGAGCAGGTCGCGGCCGAGGGGGTCGCGCCCGAACTGGTGGCGCACCGGACGTTCCCGGGGAACCGGCCGACCTCCACCCTGCTGGCGGACTCGCTCACCCCCTACACGCTGGGCCAGCTCATCGCGTTGTATGAGCACAAGGTCTTCACCCAGGGCGCGATCTGGGACATCAACAGCTTCGACCAGTGGGGGGTCGAGCTCGGCAAGGTCCTCGCGGCCCGGATAGTTCCCGAGCTGGCCGACAAGAGCGCCCCGGAGCCGCTCGAGCACGACTCCTCGACCAACACCCTCATTCGCTACTTCCACCAGCGCCGGCACTGACTCCATTACCCTCGTCGCCACTGATGGTTCAGGAGGCTTCCGGGCGGCGCTCGGAACGCCGGGCCTGGACAGGGCGAACGGGGGCGCGGGATCGTGCGGGTCAGACCTGATCAGGCAGATGCTCCGCCCCGGTCCGGGATGACGGTCGCCCGGACCGGGAACCGGGTCCTCATCGAACTCGCCGGAATCTTCGGCACGGAGGAACGACTCGCGTTCCGTGAGCGCATTCGGGATCTGCTCGGCCGCGGTGGCGACACGGTGGTCGTGGACGTCGGCGGCCTGTATTCGGTGGACATTCCCGCGCTGGCGGCCTTCCTGCGGGCCGACCTGCTGCTGCGGTCCGTTCAGTCGTCGCTACGGATACGCGCCGCCACCCCGGCATTTCTGGCGCTGGTCCGTTCGACCGGCCTGTCCGGTCGGCTGACGGTCGAGACCTGACGGTTCCCGCTGTGCCGGCGGTTCCCGCTGTGCCGGCGGTTCCCGCTGTGCCGGCGGTTCCCGCTGTGCCGGCGGTTCCAGTTGTGCCAGCGGTTCCCGCTGTGCCGGCGTTCGCTGCGCGATTCCACCACCTGCATTCCGAGCATTCCCACGAGCACCGCGAACGGAAATACGAACACGGCCGTTACCGACAGAACCGTCACCGTCCCCTGCCTCCCCCGATGGCACGAGTACACCCCAACCCTACTACCCAACGGAAAGATTCACTCACTGAAGGTTATTGATCGACTCATGCGGCCGGCGACGCCGAGACGGCCACGAAGGAGGGCCGACGGTGAACGGGCCCGCCCGGCGCCGTACGCTCCTGTCACCATGTCGTACCCGGCGCACCCCTCGGCGTCCGTTCGGGCGTGCCCGTGGGCCGTCCCGCGCGAACGGCGATCCTGATGGACCGGGCGGCCGACGCGAACGGCCGGCGCCCGGTAGCCCACCACGCCCACGACGGCGTGCGGGCCGACCCCTGGGTGGTCACCGGTCCCGAGGACGGCACGGCGGCGGCTGGTCCCGGCCCAAGCCCGCCCGCTGGTCCCCTCGACCGGCCCGGAGCGGAATGGTTGCCAGCCCGGTCTGGCGGCTTCGCTGAGCCGAGCATCTCGGCTGGCCCGATCGGCCTGAACGGCTCGTCCCGCTCGAGCGGGACGAGCGGGTCGACGAACTACCTGGACAGCCTGACGGGCCCGTCCCGGGCGGTCAGCCCACCCTCGCCCGCGGACCAGCCGGCTCACACTATCGCGCTTGGCCCGATTTCGTCATATCCGTCGGCATATGTGGGCAACGACTGGGCGGACGCGGGGAACGGACGGGCGGCGAACGGATGGGCGGGGCCGGAGCGGCCCGCGGTCGCGCCCTTCGAGGTCTCGGGCCCCGACCCGGCCCGAGGGCCGTCCTACGGAATGGTCGCGCCGGGCGCGCCACGCGGACCGGTCGGGACGGGCGGGCCAGCGGTGGGGACAGGCGGGCCACCGGCGAACGTCCTCGGCCCCGGTGTCTCCGGGCCGGTCAGCCGACCGCCGCGAGATGAGGCCACCTCCCGCCGGCTTGACCTGCTGCGCGAGCAGCTCGAGCTGACCCAGGCTGAGATCGCGCTCTACCGCGCGGCGTACCTGCGGGCGCTCGAAGAGGAGACCGAGGCCCAGCCGTGGCTGAGCCGGCCAATCGACCTGCTCGACGTGCCGCGCATCAATCGGGCCCTCCGACAGGAGCTGGCGGCGCTCGAGCGCTTCCGGTGGTGGGCACTGGAGCTGTCCCGGCGCACCGGTTGGTCCCCAGGGGCTTCGCTCGCCGACAGCGAGGAGACCACGAACAGACAGTAGCGGCCCGGACCGCGGGACGCTGTACTGGAAGCGCCGGTTCCGGGTGGGTCGACCCGAGCTGTCCTCGCCCCGAACCGGCATTCATGCTCATTACGCTCGGCCGCGCGGAGAGTACTGGCCGCTGAGCGTTTTCAAATTGCTACTCAGAGCAAGGGTGGCTAACCTTCGGGGCCTCGCCGACGCACGCTTCGAGGTAAGCCATGAGCAGACTGCTGCCGATAGGCGCGATCGCCTTCGCCATCTTCTACCTGGCCACGTCGCCCGCGGACGCGGCCGACGCCGTGCACTCGGCGATCGGCTGGCTGGGCGCTGTGGGGCACGGATTGTCCAACTTCGTGACCGACGTTGCATGAGCCGTGCGCCCTCGGCCTACCCGGTCCGGCACCGCCGCCGACGCGGCGTTAGCCGCGCCGGCCGCCGCGGCCTCGACGGGAGCCCGGGCCCGAGCCAGGACCCGGCGCCCGTCAACGCTCGCGGGCGCCCGCGAGCGGCCGGGTGACGGCCACTACACCTCTCACCTGGGACAGGTCATAGACGATCACGCCCCACTGGGCGCCCTTGGCCGCCTCGACCTTGCCGTTCCCGATATACATGCTCACATGGCCGGGCGAGGTCAGGGTTCCCAGGCTGCCGACCGTGAAGATGAGATCGCCCACCTCCGGGTCGGCCCCGTCGACATGGGGCGAGGCGTTGACCTGGTTCTCGGTGACCCGGGGCAGCTGGATCCCGATCCGCTTGTACGCGGCCTGCACCAGCGAGGAGCAGTCCCAGGCGTCCGGGCCGACCGCGCCCCACACGTAGGGCTTGCCAACCTGCTGCCGCATGAAGGCCAACATGTCGGCCACGTCGCCGGTGCCGGGCACATCGGTGATCAACGTGTCACCATACGTGTCGGCTTGGGCCAGGATGGCCCGGACATAGTTCATCGTCTCGGGATAGGGCGGCACACCCGCGTTCATGCGAACTGCGTCGGGGCCGGCATTGTAGGCGGCCAGCATGTTCTCGCGGGGGTCACCGGGGACCTGGGCGACGTCGGCCGCGACCGCGCAGTCGTAGCGGGCGGCGGCCGGGATGGCGTCCACCGGGTCCCAGATGTCGCCCCCGTTGCCGTACCGGCTCCAGGTCGCGGGCAGGAACTGAGCGATACCCAGCGCGCCCGCCCCCGAGCGGGCGTTCGGGTTGAAGTTCGACTCCTGGTGCAGCTGCGCGGCCAGCAGAGCCGGCGTCAGCGGCGCGCAGCCGGCGGCGTTGGCCGCGTCATTGATCATCTTGACGTACTCGGCCGGGATGCCGTCGGACCGGACGATCTGGCTGGGTACCCCGCCCGAGTCGCCCCCGTCCGAGCTGGCGATGGACAGCACGATGCCGATCACCGCGCCGAAGAACAGGACGACGAACAGGCCGGCGCCGATCGCGCCGATGACGATCCAACGGGACGCCGAGCGCCCCCGTCCGAAGACCACTCAGCCACCGCCCGGCGCGTCGCCCGAAGAATCGGTCAGATCCGCCTGGCTGACCAGCCAGCCCCCGTCCGCCTGGCGCAGCAGCGTCAGCGTCGGCGTCGTCACCCCGATGACCGGCGCCCCGGTCCCGGCGACCGTGGTCCGCCGCACGTTGAGCAGCAGGGTGACCCGGCCGGTGTAGGCCGTGTCCACGCCACCGACCGGGCCGACCGCCAGCACATCGACCCGCGAGTAGGCGTGCTGGGCCTTGAGCTCGAGCCAGGCCGGCGCCCCGGCGGCCCCGTCTGTGCTGGTCGAGCCGCCCCCGAGGCTCGCGTAGAACGTCGGCGTCATGCAGGAGCGCGCCGCGAGCAGGCCGGCGCCCGGTCCGGCGTCGACGCGGGTGTCATACGACTGCCAGACCCGGAAGCAGTAGGCGGCCACGCTGGCCGGATCGGTGACGCGTAAGGCGCTCGACGGGGTGGCCGAGGCCGTGGCCAGCGGTGGTCCCGCCGCCTGGCTGGCCTGCGGCGGTGGACCGCTTGGGACAGCGGGACCACCGGACGAGCCGGCGCCGCCCGGCAGAACTCCACAGGACGCCGTGCAAAGAACGACCAAAACCGCGACAATCACCGATGTCGCCCACGGACCCCTCGACGTCGCCCACGGACCCCTCGACGTCGCCCACGGGCTCATCGACGTCGCACCCGCGTCCCGCCCGTCGTTGATCCTCCGTTCGGAAGGACGCCCGGCCCGGATCACTCCACGCCGCCCAGCTACGTCCACGCCCGCCGACCGCCCGACGCCGACGGCAGCCGTCCGACCAGGACCGACGATTGCCGGCCGGCCGCGCCCGCCGCGGGCCCCCGTCCCGAGAGCGACTGGTACACGGTGCCCTCCTCCTCCCGCCACCCGCACCAACGGTCACGGACCGTCAGGAAACGTCGACCATCGACCCCGAAAGGATCACAACCAAGCTCATCGGACCATAACCGGCACCGGCACGTACACCCTCCGCGGCCCCTGACGGACAGCGAGCGCGCCTTGTCATACTTGAACTGCTCGTGTTACATCGGGCGGTCACAGTATAAAGCCGGACAGCAACAGTCAGACGCAGGAAACCACGGTCAGACGCAATCAGCGCCAACCTGGCGCCGGCCACCGACGAACGGGACGGAGGTAGACGAGGCGTGACGGAGCGACCCAGCGGCCAGCCGTACGACGACGGCGATGCCCGGCCGGTCTCCCTGATCGGCGCCCGCTTTCCCGCGCGCGAGCGCGGCCGCCCCGACGGCCCGGAGCCGACCCGGAGCGCTCGTTCCGGGCGGGACGACGCGGCCGGGGTCCCGGCCAGCCGGATCCGCCGGCGCCGCCCGGCGGGAGCGGTCGGGCCCGACGGAGCCGCCGCCACCGACGGCACCGACGGCACCGAGCCCGGGGCGGATCCGACCGCCGGTGCCGGCGACGCTCCCGAGGGTCCTGTCGATGACGGCGGCGGTCCTGGTCCCGAGAACGACCTCGACGGCGAGTTCTCGCTGCGCGCGGTCCGGCTCGGGGGCCCGGACGCCCCCGACCTGCCGGCGCTACCGACCCGCGGCGGCCGCCGCCGCCGTACCGGTCGGCCGGTGGCCAAGGCACCCGCGCGCGGGTCCGCCGGCCCCGGCGCGCCGACCGCCGGCGCCACGCCTGGGCCGTCCACGGTCGCCGCCGCCCCGACGACCGCCGCCGGGCCAGCCGTCGATGCCGAGCCCGGCGCCGACCTCAGGCTGACCGCGGCAACCGCGCAGGCCGTGACCACGCCGATGGCCGTTCCGGGAACGCCTGCCGGTCGCTCCGCCGCGGCCTCGACCAACCAACCGCGGACCGACCAACCGCGGACCGACCAACCGCCGGCCGACGCCGAGCCGGCGACCGTCGATCTCCCCCGCGCCAGCCGGCCGCCCGCCGCGGCGCACGAGGCGACCGTCGCCGTCTCCCTGCCGCCGACGCCGACGGAGGCGACCGAGTCCACGGCTCCCGAGGCCACCGGCCCGCTGGCCCGGCCGTCGGCGCCGCTGCCCGCGCCGCTCGCGGGCCGGCCCGGGCTGTCCGGCCGGCCCGGGCGGGACCGCGCGAACGGCGACGGGGCCCTCGAGCCGTGGGAGTGGCTACCGGTCCGGGAGGCGGCGGCCGACCGCGCCGCCGAGCCGCTGGCCGGCTCGTGGCGGGTGGCGTTCGCCTCGACCACCCACGGCGGGGGCTGCACCACCACGACCGCCGCGGCCGCGCTGATGCTGACCCGACTGCGGCGCGAGCCGATCGTGGCCATCGATCTCGCGAGCGAGAACGCCGACGACGCCGGTGGCGACCCGACGGCGCTGGCCGGCCGGGTCGGCCTTCGCCCCCGCGCAACGGTCGCTGAGTTTCTCGCCACACTGCGCGACCGGGCCGAGACCGAGATCGCCCACCCGCCGCTCAGCCTGCTCCGCCACCTGATCGGCGGTCAGGTCCTGGCCGGCGCGACGGCGGACGAGGTACCCGGGGTCGACGTCCTGCCGACCAGCCTCGCTCGGTCCGAGCCGTCGGCGGCCGGAGCGGACCGGCCCTGGGCGCTGGTGGACGCGGCCGGAAAGATCCTGCGCGAAGGCTATCCGCTCGTGTTCCTCGAGGCGGGAACCCTCGGGTCGTCACCGATGGTCCGGCCCAGCCTCGCGAGCGCGGACGTCGTCGTGCTGGTCGTCCCGGCTCGCGCGAGCGCGATCACCGCCGCGTCGAACCTGCTCCGCGAGGCGGACGGACTGGTGGGTGACCCGACCCGCGCCCCCGCCGTGATAGCCGCCGTGGTCTCGACCCGCCGCGGACGCTGGTCACCTCGCACCCGCGGCGCGGCGCTCCGGCTCTCCCGCCTGGTCACGGCCGTCGTCCGGGTCCCCTACGACCCCCGTCTCGGACCATTCGGGGCGGCCCGGCGGCCGGGCGCGGGACCCGGCCGGAGCACGGGTGGATCGGCCGTCCCGCTCCGCCGCGTCCGTCGAGGGACCCGCCGCGCCTTCGTCGAGCTGGCGGCGGCGATCGTCGACACCTGTGTCGAGGCGGAGACCGCCGCCGAGAACACACCCGCACTGAACTCGTCTGAACAGAACACATCTGAACAGAACACGTATGAACAGAGCGCGTACGAACAGAGCGCGTACGAAGCCGAGCTCCCGCCACCCGGCCCGGAGCACCCGCGCCGCCGCCGGCGCGAGCTGACCCCCGGCGTATCTTTTGCTGATCATGCCGTAGGTGATGGAGGAGAAGACCGATGACCGTCCTGGCGGCGGCGGGGACCACCCTCGCCGCGGCTACGTCCAAGCCCCCGGACGTCCCCCAAGTCACCCCGGACACGACCGCTCCCGGCGTCGAGTCCCTGCAGCACCTCGTGGACGCGCTGGCGGCCTACGCCCTGATCGCCGCCCTGGCCGCGATCATCATCGGCGGCATCTCCTGGGCCCTGGGCGAGCGCCTGGGCATGGAGCGGGCCGCGTCGGTCGGCAAGGGCGGCGTGCTGGCCGGCTTCGGCCTGGGCTTGCTGGTCGGCGCGGCCACCGCGCTTGTGACGTTCGCCGTGAACACCGGCAAGACGGCCTCGCCGCCGCCACCCACGGTCGTCCAGACCGTTTCGACGCCACCTGAGCCTGGCCATGACCATCTGTCAATACCGCTCTGAGGTGCGGCCGAGCACGGGAGTCCGGCTCTCACCGCCGCGGGATGGTCGGTTCCGGCGCAACCCGGGCCCGATCGCTGGGATGATGGGGGCATGAGTTCGGCGTCCGGTCACCTGGTCGTCGCCTTCTCCCTCAACCCCGTCAAGGCGACCGAGGACAAGATCTCTGGCCAGATCAACGGCCAGCTACAGAAGGCCGGCCAGAGCTTCTGTGACGGCGCGGCCGACCTGGCCCGATCGGTGTTCACCTTCGCGGTCAAGCCGTCGACGGTGACCCTGACCGACTTCCAGGGCTACTACAACGTCGTCTTCACGGTCGCGATCCTGTCCGTCGTCGCGTTGTTCCTGTGCGCGTCGATCATGGGGGCAATGCGGGGCGACTCCCGGGTCGTCGTGCGCGCCGTCGCCGCGACGGTGACGGCCGTCATCGGCTCGGTCATCGCGCTGTCGCTGCTGCAGATGACACTGCTTGCCTCCGACGGGATCAGTGAGGCCTTCCAGCCGACGCCCCAGCTGGTCCACAACGGCCAGGGCGTCGCGACCGGGACCGACGTCGACGGCGACGGCGTCACCGATCCGGTCGGGATACCGGTCATCACGAACCACACGCCCCAGCCCTACGACGTGACGGTGAACGGGAAGCGTTTCCAGGGCAGCGCGATCATGCCGGCCGGGCTCGACACCAACGGCGACGGCAAGGTAGACGGCTGGGGCACCACCGTCTCGGTCGTCCCGCAGGAGGCCCAGGCCAGTGGCCTGGCCGGCAAGGTGCTCGACGACCTGCGCAACAGCGGCTTCCTGCACGGCCAGGTCGTGCCGGTCGACACCAACGACGACGGCACCGACGACACGTTCGGGATCCTGGTCGACACCGACCACGACCCCGACCACGGTTCCAACGCGGTCATGACCCTGGACGAGGCCGACCACGCCTTCGACAACGTCATGGTCGACGTCGACGGCGACCACAAGATCGACGGCGTCGTGACCTACGACGGAAACAAGATCACCGGGGTCAGCTTCAACCTGCGCGGCAACCACACCGACCGCCCGGGCGCGATGCCGCTCGGGCTGTCGTTCCTCAAGCACGTGCGCGAGCTGGGCGATCAGGGCAACGAGGCCCTCGACATCGTCCTGTCGCTGCTCGTCATGGTGTTCTCGGTCCTGATGTTCATCACGGTGATCGCCCGGCCGCTGGTGATCGCCCTGGCCGCCGTGTTCGTCCCGCTCTACCTGGCCGGCCAGGGGTCGCTGTCCACCTCGAGCTGGATGAAGCGGGGTACCTCGCTCCTGCTGGCGTTCATCGTGACCAAGCCGGTGACCACCCTGACCTTCTCGATCGGGACCCGGCTGATCTCCGCCGTTGTCGGGACCGACCCGCTGCTCAGCATCCTGGGCGGTATCGCGCTGATGGCGGTGGCCATCGGCTGCCCGTTCATCGTGATGTTCCTGTTCGGGCTGGCTGAGGTGCACATGGTGCGCGTCGTGTCGAACCTGACCCGAGGCCGGTCGGCCAGCTACGGCTACGGCGCCGGGACCGCGCTGGGCGGGACGACCCGGGAGACCTTCCGGGGTATCGGCAACCGGTTACAGAGCCGCCAGCGCACCGTGACCAGCCTCGACGGGGCAACCGTGGCCAGCGCCGGGCAGTTGGTGCCCGCCGGCAGCCTGTCCGTCGGGCGGATGCGCCGCGCGATCGGCGCCGGTGTAAGCGCCACGGCGAACGCCAACGCCACGGCCCGGTCGAGCGCGGACGCCGCCGCCCACGGTGGCATCGGCGCCACGGCCGGCCTCGCGGGCACCGGCGCCCGCTCGGGCCCGGTCGCGCTGCCCCGGGTCGGAGCCACCGGCGCGACGGGCGCCGCGGGCGTTGGCGTTGGCGCGGCCGGCGCGAGCGACGTCCGCGCGGCGCGGGCCAGCATCGTGCCGGTCCGACCGCCGGTCGGCGCGGCCGGGCGGCCGAACGCCGTGTCCGGCCCGGCTGGGGTGGCCCGGTCGACGGCGGTGACCCGGAACTCGACCTCGTCGGCCGGCGGGAGCGCCGCCGGCGGCGGCGGCGCCGCGGCTGGCGGAGGCGGCCACGCGGGGACCGGCGCGGCCCGACCGGCGGCGCCGCGCGCCCAGGCGCCGACCACGCCCCGGGCGCCGGCGCCGCGGGTACAGGCGTCGCGGGTGCAGGCGCCCCGACCCCAGCCGGCTCCGCCCGCGCCGCCCCCGGCCCAGCCGCCCCGAGCCCAGGTCGCGCGGCCCCAGGCATCGACGGCGCCGCGGGTGCCGACGGGCCCCCGGCCGCGGGCGGGATCGGGCTCGGACGCGCCGAGCGCGGAGACGGCCCCGCCGGCCCGCCGGCCCAAGCCACCGCCGACGCCTGAGCGGGCCCGCACGGCGCCGCGCCCGCCGGCCCGGCCGTCCGGTGGCAGCGGCGGCGGAGGGGACTGAGGCGATCGTGGCGGAGCGTTCCTACCGGTTCGGGCCTCTGGAGCGGCGCGGTGTGCTGCTCGGCATGCGCTGGCCACAGCTGGGCCTGATGGTCGCGGTCATGCTGTTCGTGCTGGTCGCGATCAGGTCCCCGCTGATCGAGCTGCCCGTCTGGCTCGGCGTCATCGCCGTCTTGGCCTTCATCGCGTTCGCTCGGGTGGAGGATCGTAACCTGGACCAGTGGGTGCCGATCCTGTTCGGCTTCACCCTGCAGAAGATGAAAGGTGAGACGGTGTTCCGCGGCGGACCCTTCCGGCTCGGCAAGGACTCTGACGGGCTGACCATGATGACGCTGCCCGGGCCGCTGTCATCACTGGTGATGCTGTCGGTCCCGGTCGGCGCGGGTCGTTACGTCGCGATAGTGAAGGATGCCCGCCGGGGCACCTACACCGCCGTCCTCCAGGTCCAGGGCAGCCAGTTCGCGTTACTCGAGTCGGGCGACCAGCAGGCCCGGGTCGACGCCTGGGGCGAACTGCTGGCCAGCATGACCGCCGGCGGCGGTCGGCTGGCCCGGATCCAGTGGCTGGAACGGACGCTGCCCGACTCCGGTGACCAGCTCCAGCGGCACTGGCGGGTGCGCGGGCGCAACGACGATTCGTGGGCCGCGCAGGCCTACCAACAGGTCATCGACGACGCGGCCCCGGTCGCCCAGCGGCACGAGACCTACCTGTCGTTCCAGCTGCGCAGCAAGGACGCCCGGCGGGCGATCCAGCGCGCCGGTGGCGGTGACCACGCGGCCTGCGCCGTCCTGCTCGGCGAGCTGCGCACGATGGAGGCCGCGCTGAGCCGCGCCTCCATCCGGACCGTCGGCTGGCTGCCCCCGCGCGCGCTGGCCGCCGTCATCCGCACCGCCTACGACCCGTACTCGATCGAGATGATCGATGTCCGGGGCGGCGCGGCCGGCGACCGGGCCGGCGGCCTGACTGGCCTGCCCTCCGGCGTCGACCCGGCCATCGCCGGCCCGATGCGCTGCGTCAGCGCCTGGGACCATTACCGCACCGACTCCGGTTACCACACCACGTACTGGATCAACGGCTGGCCTCGGGTGCCGTCGCCGGCCGCCTTCCTGGCTCCGTTGCTGATGGAGACGACCTGCCGCCGCACGGTCTCGCTGACCGTCGAGCCGGTGGCCGGCCGGGCGGCGGAGAAGGCGGTGAACCGGCGCCGGATGGCCCACCTGGGCGAGCAGCAGATGCGGGACCGGGTCGGCAAGGTCACCACCCAGCGCGACGTTACCGAGGCCGAGGAGGTCGAACGGCGCGAGCAGGAGCTCATCGCCGGCTTCGGCGCGTTCCGCTTCCACGGCTTCGTCACGGTCTCGGCCGACGACCTCGACGGCCTGGCCGAGGGCTGCGGCGAGGCCGAGTCGCTGGCGTCGCGCAGCCGGCTGGAGATGGTGCGCCTGGTCGGCGAGCAGGACCAGGGCTTCAACACCGGCGCGCTCCCCCTCGCGGTCGGTATAGCTTGACATCCTCCCCCGCGTGAATGTGGGGGCCACTCCACTACTCAACACCCACCAGCAAGGGAGGTGCCTCGTGCGGGGTTCGCGGTTCACAGGCCTCGGCAACCCGACGCCTCCCCAGCGCAGTCACGGCATGTCCCGCCGCGATGTTCCTGGCCGCGTTCACGTCCGCGTTGCCCGCGTAGCCGCACGCAGCGCACCGGAAGACCGCTTGGCTCTCACGGTTCTCCCGAGCAACATGCGCGCAGGCGGAACAACGTTGACTCGTGAACACAGGATTCACTTTCTCGACCCGGCCGGGAGCTTTCGCCTCCAGCCGCTGAACCAGCACTCCCCAGCCGTGAGCGAGGATACGCCGGTTCAGCCCGGCCTTCTGCCGGACGTTCCTCCCGGGCTCGACTACCGTTCCTTTGGCCGACCGGGCCATGTTCCGGATACGCAGGTCCTCAACCCGGATCACATCGAACCGGCGGGCCAGACCGGTGGAGATCTTCTCGGCCCAGTCCTTCCGCCGGCCAACCTCCCGGGCCCGCAGCCGACCGATCCGGACGTTCAGCTTCGCCCGTCGGTTCGACTTGGGTTTCGCCCGGGCGAGCCGCCGCTGAAGCCGGCGGAGGCGTTCGGCTTCCTTCGACCGCAAGCCGGGACAGGACAGCAGCTCACCGGTCGACAACGCCGCCGACACAGCCACACCACGGTCCACCCCGACGACGCTGCCGGTTCCCGGCGCCGGGATCGGTTCCGGGACCGCGGCGAAGCCGAGATGCCAGCGACCCGAGCGGTCCAGGGTGACCCGGTACGACCGGGCGTCCGGAACAGCACGGGAGCGGCGGAACCGCACCCAGCCGACCTTCGGGACCCGGACCTCCGACCAGCGCCGGTTCACCCGACGGACGTTCGACGGTTTTACCGCGACGACACGGAACCCCTCGTGCCGGCCCTTCTTCCGAAAACCGGGATGGCGATGTGTACCGGCGGAAAAGTTCGCCATGGCCGTCGCGAAATCCTTGAGTGCCTGCTGCTGAATAATGATGCTCCCGTGGGCCAGCCAGTCGAACTCGGCCCGCGCCTCGGTCAGCTGGCGGGCTTGAACAAAGTAGTTCGGCGCCGGGCCCTTCCACCGCCGGTACCACCCATGCTGCTCCCGGGCGAGATTCCACACAAACCGTGCCTGCTCACAGTGCGTCTCCATTCCCGCCGCCTGTTCGGGTGTAGGGTAGAGCCGGTAGCGAGACATGTCGCGATCCTACCTAAGAAGGGCGTTGAAATGCCCAGGGGACGCCGTTTCTTTTCGGACCTAATGGCCGGGACATCTACGGCGCTGATCCGATGACCCGCTACCGGCCGGACGACGTCGCCGCGCTGGCCGACGACGGGTTCCCGGACGAGGGCTACCCAGAGTCGTACCCGGGCGACGACGCGGGCTACGGCGAGGCCGGTCACGGCGAGCCGGGAGCATACGGCGCCGGCCCGGCCGTCTCCGGCCCGTCCGACCGGCGCTCCCGGCGGGGCGGCATCATGTCCGACGCGGCCGCCGGCCGGACGACGCGGAACTCCACCCGCCGGGACCGGGCCGCCGAGCGACGGGCCGCCCAGAAGGCGGCGGTCGAGGCTCGCCGGGGCGTCCAGCCCAACCGGCTGGTCGGGCCGCGGGCCGGCCGGACCTACCACCAGCTCCGGCTCCCGCCGCACATGGAGACTACGGCCCAGATCGCGGGCATCTACCCGTTCGTGGTCGACTCCGGCCTGGACGCGCCGGGCATGTACATCGGCCGCCATGTCTGGTCGGGCGACTCGTTCGTCTTCGACGTCTTCGAGCTCTACCGCCAGCAGATCATCGAGAACCCGAACTTCGCCGTGTTCGGCGCGGTCGGCTCCCGCAAGTCCTCCCTGCTCAAGACCCTGATCTCGCGGGGTTCCGCGTTCGGCTACCGGGCCGCCGTCCCCTGTGACCCCAAGGGCGAGTACACGCTGCTGGCCCGGCATCTGGGCTGCGAGCCGACCTACATCGGGCCCGGCCTGTCCACCCGGCTCAACCCGCTCGACGCGCCGCCCCGCCCGGTCGGGATGGCCGACGACCAGTGGGCCAAGGAGCTCAAGCGGGCCCGCTCGGCCCTGCTTGCGTCGCTGGTCGAGACGGCCAAGGGCGTCCCGCTGACCCCGGCCGAGCACACCGCGATCGACCTGGCCCTCGACGTCGTCACCCGGCAGGTGACCGGGGCGTCGACGGACCGGCTGGCCACGCCGCTGCTGCCGCACGTCCTGGACGCGATGACCAACCCGACGGAGGAGGACTGTGTCGGCCTGCCGGTGACGGCGACCGAGCTGCGCGACTCCTCCCGGGACGCGACGCTGACCCTGCGCCGGCTCACCCACGGCGCGCTGGCCGGGCTGTTCGACGGCCCGACGACCACTCCGATGGACTTCGACCAGCCGATCTCCGTCCTCAACCTGGAGCGGGTGCAGGGCTCGGACGAGATGATCGCGTTGATCATGACGTGCGCGCAGGCCTGGATGGAGGCCGCGCTCATGCGCCAGGACGGCGTGCAGCGCTACGTCGTCTACGACGAGTGCTGGCGGCTCATGCGCTTCGCCGGGCTGGTGCGCCGGCTGTCGGCCCAACAGAAGCTGGCCCGGCAGTGGGGCTGCGCGAACGCGCTGGTGGCGCACCGGATCTCCGACCTGCTCTCGGCCTCGCCCGACTCGATCGAGGTGGCCAAGGGCCTGCTGGCCGAGACGGCCATCCGCATCCTGTACAAGCAGGCGTCCGACCAGGTCAGCGCAACGAAGGAGCAGCTCGACCTGACCGACGTCGCCGCCGACATGCTGCCCCGGCTGGACCCGGGCTTCGCGCTGTGGCTCATCGGCGCGCGGGCCTTCTACGTCGAGCACATCGTCGGCGACCTGGAGATCCCGGTCGTGCTCAACGGGTCGAAGATGCATGGGATCGTCGACAACACGAACCTCTACCCCGAGGACATCGGTCTCGGCGGGTTCGACGCGTTCGCCCCGGTGGGGCAACTGCCGCCGGCCGGCTACGATGCCGCCGCGTACGGTCCCGGTTACGACGGTCCCGGTTACGACGGTCCCGGTTACGACGGTCCCGGTTACGACGGTCCCGGTTACGACGGTCCCGGTTACGACGGTCCCGGTTACGACGACGGCGGCTACCCCGGCGGCGGGTACCCCAACGACGGCTCCCCGGCCTACGACCCGCTGGGACACCCGGCACCCTGAGCTGTCAAGGTCCCGAGCCGGACGGCATCCACGCCCGGCGGCGGCGCGCGTGGCCGCGGTGTCCGACGCCGTCCGTAGACTGACGTTGTACAGACTGACGCTGTACAACGGCGGACGGCCCGCGGAGCAGGTCGCTCGGCCGCGTCGATGACGTTCCACGTGCGAGGGTGCACCCGTGTTGACCATGCAGGACGCCTTGTTGGCGTTGACCAGGTACTGGACCGAGCGCGGCTGCATGATCGCGCAGCCGTTCAACACCGAGGTCGGCGCCGGTACCTTGAATCCTGCGACCGTTCTGCGCGTCCTCGGTCCCGAGCCCTGGCACGTCGCCTACGTCGAGCCGAGCGTCCGCCCGGACGACGCCCGCTACGGGCAGAACCCGAACCGCCTGCAGACCCACACCCAGTTCCAGGTGATCCTCAAGCCGGACCCGGGCAACCCGCAGGAGCTCTATCTGGGCAGCCTGGCCGCGCTCGGGGTCGACATCGCCGCGCACGACGTCCGGTTCGTCGAGGACAACTGGGCCGCGCCGGCCATCGGTTCCTGGGGGCTGGGCTGGGAGGTCTGGCTGGACGGGCTGGAGATCACCCAGTTCACCTACTTCCAGCAGGCCGGCGGGATCACGCTCGACCCGGTCGCGGTGGAGATCACCTACGGCATGGAGCGCATCCTGATGGCGCTCCAGAACGTCGACCACTTCACGAAGATCGCCTACGCCGACGGGATCAGCTACGGCGAGGTGTTCGGCCAGTCCGAGTACGAGATGAGCCGCTACTACCTCGACGACGCCGACGTCGAGACCAACCTGCGGCTGTTCGACTCGTTCGCCGCGGAGGCGCGCCGCTGCCTGGACGCGCGGCTACCGGTGCCGGCGCACACGTTCGTCCTCAAGTGCTCGCACACGTTCAACGTCCTCGACTCGCGAGGCGCGGTGTCGACTACCCAGCGGGCCAAGGCGTTCAGCCAGATGCGCGGCCTGATGCGCGAGGTGGCCTCGCTGTGGGTGGAGCGGCGCGACGAGCTGAGCCACCCGCTGGGCCGGGTCGCGCCACCGGCCCCGGCGCCGGCGCCGGCCACGTTCCCGGCCGTGCCCGAGCCCTCGACCCTCCTGTTCGAGATCGGCGTCGAGGAACTGCCGGCCGCGCAGGTGGCCCGGACCGCCGAGACCGTCCGGGCCGCGCTGACGGCCGGGCTGGCCTCGACCCGGCTCGGCCACGGCCCGATCGACGTCGTGGCGACGCCGCGCCGGGTCGTGGCCACGGTCGCCTCCGTCGCCGCCGCCGAGCCGGACGCGACCAGGGTCGCGCGCGGGCCGCGGGTCAGCGCCGCCTTCGACGCGGCCGGCGCGCCGACGAAGGCCGCGCTCGGGTTCGCCCGGGGCCAGGGAGTCGCGGTCGAGGCGCTGACCCGGGTCGTCCACGGCGGCGCCGAACATGTCGCCGTCGAGGTCACCGACACCGGGCGGCTGGCGGCCGAGGCGCTGTCCGGGGTGCTGTCCGGGATCGTCACCGACCTGCGGGCCGACGCGAACATGCGGTGGAACGACCCGAAGCTGTCGTTCGTCCGGCCCATCCGCTGGGTGCTGGCGCTGCTAGGCGACGTCGAGGTGCCACTGGCCGCCTCCACCCTGTCCGGCGGCCGGCTGACCCGAGTGCACCGGACGGCGCCCGAGCCGACGATCGCGGTCGAGGTGGCCGACGGCTACCTCGACCTGCTGGCCGCGCACGGGATCGTGGCCGACCCGACGCGGCGGCGGGTGCTCGTCCTGGCCGGGGCCCGGCGCCTGGCGGCCGAGGTCGGCGGCACGATCGACGAGGTCGGCGAGGCCGCGCTGATCGAGGAGATCGTGAACCTCGTCGAGGCGCCGACCCCGATCCGGGGCTCGTTCGCCGAGTCGTACCTGGAGCTGCCGGCGGAGATCCTCACCACCGTCATGCGCAAGCATCAGCGCTACCTGTCGGTGCGGGGGCAGGACGGGGCGCTGCTGCCGTACTTCGTCGCGGTGGCCAACGGCTCGGTCGACGCCGACAAGGTCCGGGCGGGCAACGAGGCGGTGCTACGGGCCCGGTACGAGGACGCGGCCTTCTTCTGGCGGGCCGACCTTCAGGTCGCGCCGGCGACGATGAAGGAGGGCCTGGCCGCGCTGGCGTTCGAGGCCCGGCTCGGGTCGATGGCCGACCGGGCTGCCCGGATCGGCTCCCTGGCCGGCGCGCTGGCCGAACTGGACGCGGTCCAGCTCAGCCCGGGTGAGGCGGCGACCCTGGCCCGCGCGGGTGAGCTGGCCAAGTTCGACCTGGCCTCCCAGATGGTGGTGGAGCTGACCAGCCTGGCCGGCACGATGGCCCGCGAGTACGCGCTGCGGGCCGGCGAGGACCCGGCCGTGGCAACCGCGCTGTTCGAGATGGAGCAGCCGCGCTCGGCCGGCGCCCCCACCCCGGCGTCCCTCCCCGGGGCGCTGTTGGCACTGGCGGATCGCTTCGACCTGCTGGCTGGGCTGTTCGCCATCGGCGCCCAGCCGACGGGCAGCTCCGACCCGTTCGGACTGCGCCGGGCGGCGCTGGGCGCGCTGGCCATCCTGCGGGCGCATCCGGCGCTCGCCGGCGTGAGCGTGCGGCGCGGGCTGGAGCTGGCCGCCGGCACGCTGCGCGGGCAGGGTCACACCGTGCCGGCCGAGACGGTGGACGCGGCGGCCGAGTTCGTCCGGGGCCGCTTCGCCCGGCAACTGCTCGACGCCGGGGTCGACCACCGGTTCGTCGAGGCGCTGCTGCCGCTGGCCGACCGGCCGGCCGAGCTGGACGCCGCGCTGGCCGAGCTGACCGCGCTGGCCGGTCAGGAGGAGTTCGGCGCGCTGGCGGCGGCGCTCCAGCGGGTCCGGCGGATCGTCCCCGAGGGCACGGCGCCGCGCTACGACCCGGCGGCGCTGGCCGAACCGGCCGACATCGCGCTCAGCGACATGGTCGGCAAGGTCACGGGCGACGCGCGAGCGGCCCGCGGCTTCGGCGAGCTGGTCGACGCGCTGCGGCCGCTGGTCGGGCCGATCGACGCCTTCTTCGACGACGTGCTGGTGATGGCGGACGACGAACGGCTGCGGGCCGCCCGGCTCGGGCTGCTGGCGACGATCAGCGACCTGGCTGGAGCCCGCTTCGACTGGCGCGCGCTGGGGACGGCCTTCGCCTGAGTGGGCCGGCTCTGCCGGCGATCAGCGCGCCATCTCCCGCCGCAGCAGCGACCGGAGGCGGACCAGCGGCCCCCGGCCGGGGCTGCTGGCCACCGGATAGGGCGGGAAGACGCGCTCGGCGACGTCGACGAGCATCGCGACGTCCAACGGCTTGAGGACGACGCCCGCCGCGAGGATGTAGTCGACGACCGCGTCCATCGACAGCAGGACCACTCCGTCGATCAGGGCGAGGCCGTGCGGCGGCTCGGCTCGGGCGAAGGCCACCACCGGCTGGGCGTCGATCTGCCAGCCTTCGGGCAGGTCCGCGACCAGCGCGGTGGCCACCTTGTCGCCCATCCAGGAGACCAGGCTGAGCATCGGGCGCAGCGGAACCTTCCCCGACCACAGGCCGGCCTGGTTGCTGCGCAGCGGCCCGGCGTGGGTGTCGGTCTCGACGAGCCAGGCCCCGGACGGCCCGACGACGAGATGGTCGATGTTGCCAGCGGAGTCGGGCAGGCTGCGGTCGTGCAGGACGGTGAAGCCGGCGCGGGCCAGCCGGTCGAGGGAACGGGCGTTGCGGCGCTCGGCCCGCGCGTCGGCCCGCCAGGTCTCGATCTCGTCCGGGATGCGGAAGAACCGGTGGGTGGCCACCGCCGCGACGACCAGCAGGACACCGGCCGCGATCTGGGCGGCCAGGGCGTGAGACGCCCCGATGAAAGCCGCGAGCACCCCGAGCGCGGCCCCGGCGGCCAGCGCGACACCGGCCGCGCACAGCACCGTCACGCGCGCGCGATCACGGCGTTCGGCGACGTAGAGCTGCCGGCGCCGGGAGTACTCCGCCATGGCCGACCGGCCCGGCCACTGACGCGCCGCGATCCCGGTTGTCACCACTGTGGTGGGAACCTGCCTCCCGTATATCGATGCGCGGCGCTCGGTCCTCGGCCTTCTGTGCGCGGGACGGAATCCACCGCGCCGGGCCCGGCGGGCGAGCGGCCGTTGCGTCGCCGTCGACTGCCTGTCCCGCCAGTGTGACGGAAATGGGCGCCGTTGCGGAGTCCTAAACCGGGCACCCGATGGATCCTGGCTGGACACCCACCGAGTCTCCCCATCCGACCCTAACCGCGACACTATGGAACACCTATTGGACAACTGCCGTTCACCAAGAATGACAACCGCGCACAGGAACTCCGCGTAGCGTCGCACCGGCCGCCGCGCGGGCCGCGCCCGGGTTCCCGGACGCCCGCCCCGCCGGCCGACCCGGGGGTGTAACGAGGCACCATCCCGGGGCACATAGCAGGGACGCGCGGGCGAGCGTCACGCCCGCCCGGGCCGCCCGCCGTCGACCCAGGTCTGGGGCAGGATCCGCCGCGAAAGGCCAGACCGAGGCATTTGCGCCGGAGGCGTCAGCACCCGGAGCACCGACCCGCACCGACCCGCACCGACCCGCGGTCAGGAGACGTCCTGGCCGGTCCGGACCTGGAGGGTTCATGGCAGAGCAGCGCGACGAGGGCCAACCGGCGCGAGGCACCTCATCCCGGAGTTTGGAGGACGAGCCGGCGCCAGGCCGGCATCTTCGACGGCCCGATGGGGCCCCCTCGATCAGCGCCCCCGGCCCGCGCGGGGAGGCGGGGCGACCGGCCGCGCCGCCCAACCCACCGAGGGGCTCGTCCGCCAGCCCGGCCGCGGACCGGGCGGTCCCGCCGCCCGCCGGCCAGCCAACCGGACCGCTGACCATCGCCTCGGCCCGGGCCTGGGCCAAGACCAAGGCGCTGGTCCCCCGCCCGGCGGGCGGAGTGGGCGTCGAGCTCGAGTGGTTTGTGGTGGATCTCGTCGAGCCGGGCCGGTGCGTCCCGCCCGAGCGCAGTCGAACGGCGCTGGCGGCGGCCGGGATCGCGCTGGAACCGACCGGGGACGGGCCGCAATCGCGGGGAGCGGGCGCGGTCACGGCGTACGCGGGCCAGCCGGGCGGACCGGGCGGACCGAGCGGACCGAGCGGACCCGGCCAGCCGCTGCCCGGCCGAAGCCGCATCACCTTCGAGCCCGGCGGGCAGCTGGAGCTGTCCGGGCCACCGCTGCCGCTGGATCGCGCGATCGCGGCCATGCGCGCGGACGTCGGCGCGGTCCAAGCCGCGCTGCGCGCGGCCGGACTTGGCCTGGCCGCCCTCGGCGCCGACCCGTTCCGCCCGCCGGAACGCGTGCTGCGCGAACCGCGCTATGCGGCGATGGCCCGCTACTTCGCCTGGGCGAGCCCCTCGGCGGGACCTCTGATGATGTGCTCGACCGCTTCGGTTCAGGTGAACCTGAACGCGGGGAACGTGGCCGAGAGCGCCGAACGGTTCGAGCGGGCGCATCTGCTCGAGCCCGTCCTCACCGCCATGTTCGCGGCTTCTCCCGCCGTGGGCGGCCAGCTGACCGGCTGGTCCTCGAGTCGGCAGGCGATCTGGTCCGAGCTGGATCGCACCCGGTCCGCGCCGGTGGTGACCGGCGGGCCCTCCTCCTCCTCGACCTCCTCCTCGACCTCGACCTCGATCTCGGCCCCGACCTCGAGCCCCGGCACAGCTTGGTCCAGCACGGCCTGGCCCGACCCGGCCGGCGCCTGGGCCGACTACCTCCTGGCCGCGCACGTGATGGTCATTCGCGGCGAGGTGGACCGGTTCGATGCCGTCACCCAGCCGATGCCCTTCGCCGACTGGATCGGCGGCCGCGGCCCGGCCGAGCGCCCCCCGACCATCGACGACCTCGCCTATCACGCGACGACGGTGTTCCCACCGGTGCGCCCGCGCGGTTGGCTGGAGGTGCGCTACCTCGACGCGCAGCCCCACGGTCGCTGGCCGGTAGCCGTTGCCGTGACCACCGCGCTGATGGACGACCCGGACGCCGGGCGGGCCGCCGGCGAGCTGTGTAAGCCGTTGGCTGGTCGGGCCCTCGACGCCGCCCGGTACGGCCTGGCCGATCCCGACCTGCGCCGGGCCGCGCTCGGCTGCGCCGCGCTGGCCGTCGAGGCGCTCCCCCGGCTCGGAGCGGATGCCGAGCTACGAGCGGAAGTCGAGCGGTTCGTCGCCTCCTTCGTTGAGCGGGGCCGATGTCCGGCCGACGAGCTGCGGGACGATCTCGCGGCGGCCGGCCCAGCGGGCGTGCTGGCGGCGCAGGCCCGCGCTGGCGTCGGCGTGCGCGCGAGCACGGACGCCGGTACTGACACGGACACGGATGCGGACGCGGATGCATCGGGCGACCGGGACGCGACATCGGTCCAGGTCGGCGCACCTATGGCCCCGGCGGTGACCATCTGATGAGCATCGACGTTTCCGGCCCGGCCTCCTCGACTGCCGCCACCATGTCCCCGGCCGCTCCCACCGCGCAGGAAGCCGAGGACGTACGGGACGTCCAGGCCCGTCCCCGCCGGCGGGACGCCGAGTGGATCGCGCGTGAACTCGCCGCCTCCCGCGAGCGGACGCTGGCCTACACCGACACCGACGACGGCGAGCTGGTCCGTCAGCACTCCCCCCTCATGTCGCCGCTGGTCTGGGATCTCGCCCACATCGGCAACTACGAGGAGCTCTGGCTGCTGCGGGCGCTCGCCGGAACCGAGGAGCTGCGGCCCGGAATCGACGACATCTACGACGCCTTCCGCCACCCGCGAGCCGACCGGCCCGGCCTCGCGTTGCTCAGCCCGGCCCAGGCGCGGGCCTACCTGGCCGAGGTGCGCGACCGCGTCCTGACCGTCCTGGCCAGCCTGAGCCCGGAGGCACTCGCGCCGACGGCCGTCACCCCGCCCGACCGCGCGCGCCGTTCCGGCGCCCCGCCCTCCGGCTCGCTGCCCACCGGCTCCCGGCCCTCCGGCGCCCGGCCCAGTAGCGCTCGCCCCACCGCGCCGCGAGAGCACCGTCGCGGTCCGCGCATGACCGATATCATCGCCGGCCCGTCGCCCGACGACCGCCGCCGCCTGCTGCGGGGGGCGGCGGTCTATGGTCTGGTCGTCCAGCACGAGCACCAGCACGACGAGACAATGTTGGCCACCCATCAGCTGCGGACCGGCCCGGAGCTGCTGGTCGCGGCGGCCTCGCCGCCGGCCGCTCGGCCCGGATCCGAACCGGGTCGGCGGGTGCTCGTACCAGCCGGCCCGTTCGTGATGGGTACCAGCGACGACGACTGGGCCTACGACAACGAGCGCCCGGCGCACCTGGTCGACGTGGCGGCCTTCGAGATCGGCGCGGTGCCGGTCACGGCCGGCGAGTACCTGGCGTTCATCGCCGACGGCGGCTACGGCGAGGAGCGCTGGTGGTCGCCGGCCGGATGGCGCTGGCGGCGAGAGGCGGACGCCCGCGCGCCGCTGTTCTGGCGATCCGACGGCCGTTCCTGGTTCCGCCGCCGCTTCGGCCGGGAGGAGCCGGTCGCGCTGGATGAGCCCGTCCAGCACGTGTGCTGGTACGAGGCCGAGGCCTACGCCCGCTGGGCCGGCGCCCGGCTGCCGACCGAGGCGGAATGGGAGAAGGCCTGCGCCCACGACCCGGACGCGGGCCCCGGCCGGCCGAGCAGCCGCCGGTACCCGTGGGGTGACGCCGAACCCGACGCACGGGTGGCCAACCTGGACGGCCGGACCCTGCGGCCGGCGCCGGCGGGCGCCTATCCACGCGGCGCCAGCGCGTACGGCGCCGAGCAGATGATCGGCGACGTCTGGGAGTGGACGGCCAGCGACTTCGTCGGCTACCCGGGTTTCGACGGCTTCCCCTACCGGGAGTACAGCGAGGTGTTCTTCGCCCCATCCGAGTACAAGGTGCTGCGGGGAGGTTCGTGGGCGACGCACCGAAGCGCGATCCGGTCGACGTTCCGCAACTGGGACTACCCGATCCGACGGCAGATCTTCGCTGGCTTCCGGCTGGCCTGGGACGTCGACCCCGCGCCGCCGGCACCGGGCCGAGCGCGCCCACGACCGGCCCGGCCGGGGTGGTGAGGCGTGTGCCGCCATCTCGCCTGGCTGGGCGAACCGCGCACGCTGGCCGACGTCGTCCTCGATCGGCCGCACTCGCTGCTGCGCCAGTCGTGGTTGGCCCGCCGGATGCGGCAGGGAACAATCAACGCCGACGGGTTCGGCCTGGGCTGGTACTCGCCGGAACGAAAGGCGCCCGTCCGCTACCGCCGAGCGGTACCGATGTGGACCGACGCGAACATCACCTCGCTCGGCCCGCTGACCCGCTCGTCGTGCGTGCTCGGCGCGGTCCGCAACGCGACGGTAGGCATGCCGATCGAGGAGACCTCGACCGCCCCGTTCGCCTGGGAGTCGGTACTGCTCAGCCACAACGGACGGGTCAGCCTGCCGGTGGTGTGGGGGTTGCTGACCTCTGAACCGGAGCCGCCGGTGCCGGACTCCCGCTGTGACGCGGCCCTGCTCGCCGCCGTCGTCCGGTCGCGGATGGCCCGCGGCCAGCCGCTGGCCGAGGCGATTGCGGGGGTCGTCGTCGAGCTGGGTAGCGCCGACCCGGATGCCCGGCTGAACCTGCTGGCGACCGACGGTGGCCAGCTCGTGGCCACCACGTGGGCCGAGAGCCTCAGCTACCGCGCCGAGGCGGACGGGATGACGCTCGCCAGCGAGCCGGACGACCCCGGGCCGGACTGGGTCGACGTTCCCGATCGCCGGCTCGTGGTCGCCGATGCCCACACCGTCACGATCACCGCCCTGACCTGACCAGACCCGTCCTTCATCACCCGGGCCAGGGAGGCCCGGGCTGCCCGCGCGGCCACCGCCCATCCGTGGAGGTTTCCGATGACGTCCTCGCGCGCTCACCGTCGCTCCGACTCCCCCGACCACCTGTCCACAGACACCGAGACGGCCAGTGGACGGACCGACCGTCAGCCTCCGCGCTCCGTCCACAGGCCACAGTTCGACGAAAAGTCCGTCGTCCCAGGGGAATCTCCGCTGTCGGACCGGGTGGAACAGAGTCAGCCAGCCCCGTTGTCCACAGCGATCCCCAGGAAATCCACAGAGTTTTCCACAGGTGCACAACCAACGGGCCCGGCTCAGCCCGCGGCCGCTGACGACGACCTGGACGTCTCGCGCTTCGTCACGCCGGCCGATCGGAAACGGGCGCTGGCCGAGGACGTCCGGACCGGGCTGACCAGCTCGCCCAAGGACCTGCCACCGAAGTGGTTCTACGACGCCAGGGGCGGCATGCTGTTCGACGCGATCACCCGGCTGCCCGAGTACTACCCGACCCGAACGGAGCGAGGCATCCTGGCCACCGAGGCCAAGGCGATCATCGAACGGTCCGGCGCGGACACCCTGGTCGAGCTGGGCTCCGGAAGCTCGGAGAAGACCCGGCTCCTGCTGGACGCGCTGGTGGCGGCGGCGCCGGCCGGGGCCCGGCGGCGGTTTGTACCGGTCGATGTCGACGAGTCGATGCTGCGGAGCGCGACCGCCGAGCTCCGCCTCGACTACCCGTCGATCGACATCCAAGCCGTCGTCGCTGACTTCGACCGACACCTGGATCAGCTGCCGACCGGGGGGCGCCGGCTGATCGCCTTTCTCGGCGGCACGATCGGGAACTTCCCGCCGACCGCCCGAGTGGACTTCCTGCGCCGGCTGCGCGCCGGGATGCGCCCCGGCGACGCGCTGCTGCTCGGCACCGACCTGGTGAAGGACCCCGGGCGTCTGGTCGCCGCCTACGACGACAGCGCCGGGGTCACGGCCGCGTTCAACCGCAACGTCCTGTCGGTCGTCAACGCGGAGCTGGGGGCGGACTTCGACCCCCGCGCCTTCGCCCACGTCGCCCTCTGGGACGCCGAGAACCGTTGGATCGAGATGCGGCTGCGGTCCCTGCGCGACCAGACCGTGCACGTCGCCGCGCTCGGGCTGGACGTCTCCTTTGCCGCGGGTGAGGAGATGCGGACCGAGATCAGCGCGAAGTTCACCCAGGACGCCCTGGCCGCCGAGTACGCCGCGGCCGGCCTGCGCCTGGCCGAGTGGTGGACCGACGAGGCGGGCGACTTCGCCCTGTCCCTGGCCACCCCGGCCCCCGGTTCCACCACCGGTGCGGGACCCGCGCTCCACCTGGGCCTGTGAGAACCTGGGACGCGCGTCCGCCGGCCGAAGCGACCCCGAGAGGTGACAATGTGCGGCATCGTCGCGGCCATACCCGCCTATGATGAGCGGGTCGAGGCGGTGGACGGATCGCTGCTCACCGACGCGCTGCCCGGCCTGGTACCAGACGCCGCTGACCTGCTCGCCGCGCCGCGGGAGTCGCTCGACGAACTGAGCGTGCTGGAGGAGCGGCTCGCGGCGGCGGTGGCTCTGTTCTCCCAGACCGGGGCCGCGCTGGCGATGACCACCGACCCGCGCCTGGCCCGTACGCTGTCCACTCAGGTCAACGGCCTGCAGGAGTGGGCGTCCTCGCTGGACAAGCGGTTGGACGCGCTCGGCTCGGGCGCCGACGCCGACACGACGGAGGGCGTGCAGAGCCGGCTGCGCCGCATCCGCGACCGGCTGTGGGAGCTGGGGCACGACCGGATCGAGGCGGCCGCGCGGGCGCGAGCTCTCTCGCCGCGCCCGTTCACCGGCCGCTCGGCCACGTCCTATCTGGCGCTGAGCGCGGTGCTGGACGGGATCGACCGGCTTGAGGTGCGCGGTCGGGATTCGGCCGGCGTGTCCGTGTGGGTCGATCTGGACAGCGCGGACCGCGCGTCGCTTCCGCTGGGTTTCGGTGCCGGCCGGGCAGACCCGCTGCTGCGCGACGGCGCGATGGTGACCAACCGGGACGGCGTCTGCTTCGTCTACAAGCACGCGGCGATCGTCGGGCGGCTCGGCGACAACGTCGCCGCGCTGCGGCGCACGATCACCGACGACGAGGAGCTGCACCGGGTCCTGGCGCTGCCGTCGGCGACCGTCACGATCATCGCTCACACCCGCTGGGCCAGCGTCGGGCGCATCAGCGAGGCGAACGCGCACCCGGTGGACAGCCGCCGCGACAACACCGCCGGCGGGACCGGCCCGTTCGCCGTGCCGACGCAGCCGGCCGCCGGCGACGGCGCGGGCCGCTACGCCCTGGCCGTCCTCAACGGGGACATCGACAACTACCTCGACCTTCGTGAGCAACTCGGCTACCACCCAGAGTCGGCCGGCGTCACCACCGACGCGAAACTGATCCCGATACTGCTCGCGGCGGGCCTCGCCGCCGGCGAGGCACCCGACGAGGCCATGCGGGCGGCGCTGGCCCGGTTCGAGGGGTCGATGGCGATCGCCGCCCGAGGCGAGGACCCGGCCGACGAGATCGTCCTCGCGGTCAAGGGCAGCGGCCAGGCCCTCTACGTCGGCTTCACCCCGGGGGGCTACCTGGTCGCCAGCGAGGCCTACGGCCTGGTCGCCAACACCCGCCACTACCTGCGGGTCGAGGGCCGGCAGTGGCCGGGAGCCGAGCGGGCCGGCACCATCGTCCGGCTGTCCCGGTCGGGACGGGGCGGACTGGCCTCGCCCCGGCGGATCGACGGCGACGGCCGTGAGCGCCCGGTCGAGCCGAGCGAGATCCGGGAGGCGGAGGTCACCACCCGCGATCTCGCGCTGGGCGACTTCGAGCACTATCTGCAGAAGGAGATCAACGAGTCGTCGGCGTCGTTCGGCAAGACCCTGCGCGGCCGGGTCCACGTCGTGGACGACCAGCCGCGGGTCAGCCTGCCGGCCTCGTCGGTCCCGCCCGAGCTGCGCCATCGCCTGGCCAGTGGGGCGATCCGGGAGATCGTCCTGGTCGGGCAGGGCACGGCCGGGGTGGCCTGCACCGGCATCGCGGTGACCATGCGGGCGCTGCTCCCCCCGGAAATCAGCGTGCTCGGCACGCCGGCCACCGAGTTCTCCGCCTGGGGACTGCGCCGCGACATGAGCGACGTCTGTGTGATCGCGGTCAGCCAGTCCGGGTCGACCACCGACACCAACCGCGCGGTCGATCTCGCTCGAGAGCGCGGGGCGACCGTCCTGGCGATCGTCAACCGGCGCGACAGCGACCTGGCCGAGAAAAGTCACGGCGTCCTCTACACCTCCGACGGGCGGGACGTGGAGCTCTCGGTCGCCTCGACGAAGGCCTTCTACGCCCAGGTGGCCGCCGGCTGCCTGCTCGCGCTGGAGATCGGCCGGGAGATCGGCTCGGTCAGCGCCGACCAGGAGGCCGCGCTCCTGCGCCCGCTGCTGCGCATCCCCGACCAGCTCATCGCGCTGCGGGCGGTCGACGACCAGATCGCGGCGGCCGCCGGCGCGGTGGCCAGCCGCTATCCGTACTGGGCCGTGGTCGGCTCGGGGCCGAACCGGGTCGCGGCCGCCGAGATCCGGATCAAGCTGTCCGAGCTGTGCTACAAGACGATCTCCGACGACGCGGTGGAGGACAAAAAGCACATCGACCTCTCGGCCGAGGCGCTGGTGCTGGTCTGCGCGGCCGGGGCGCAGCCCCGCCAGGTGGCCGACCTGGTCAAGGAGGTCGATATCCTGGCCGCCCACCGCAACCGGCCGGTAGTGATCTGCGACGACGCGACCGCGCATCTCTGGCCAGCCGACCTGGTGATCCCGGTCCCGGCGACCCATCCGGCCGTAGCCTGGATCCTCTCGACCGCCGCCGGGCACCTGTTCGCCTACCACGCCGCGCGCACGATCGACGCGACCGCCGACGACGTCCGCCTCGCGCTGGCCAGCCTGGAGGCGGCCGTCGACCGGACGCCGTCGGCCGGTGCCCGGGTGCCGGCCGAGGTCTACGTGCTGACCAACCGGATCATGAACGCGGCGCTCGACGGGCAGACCCGGGGGGTGCTGACCAGCCGGACGGCGATGGCCCTGGCGGTCGCCGCCGCGACCACCAACCCGGTGGACGGCGCGGTCGCCGGCTGCGGCCGCGCCGCGCTGAACGACCCGGTCGGCGCGCTGCGGGCGGCGCTGACGGCCGCGCTCGACGAACTCGGCCGGCCGATCGACACGGTCAAGCACCAGGCCAAGACGGTGACGGTGGGGACGTCCCGATCGGATGCCGACCTGTACGACAACCAGCTTGTGCAGGCGCTGCGCGACGCGGGCGCCGACGCGGCGGCACTGACCTATCCAACGCTGCATGTTCTGCGCTCCTACGACGGAGTCGTCGCGCGGGCCACCGGGGTGGCCCGCTACCGGATCACAACCGGGCGGGGCGGGCTGTACGCGCGGATCACTACGAAGACCGGCGCCGTAGCCGATCTACCGAGCCGGGCCGACCAGGGCGCGCCGCTGACGGGTTCCAAGCGGCGCGTACACGATCTACGCGTGCCCCGACTGGTGCGCGGCCGGCTCGATGAACGCATCGTGCTGATCGTCCCGGAGCACGACGGGACCGACATCACGAACCTGTCGGTCGTGCACGTCGAGCTCCGCCAGCCGGACAGCCTGGGCGAGTTGAAGGTCGCGATGGACGCGACCGGCGAGCGGATGGCGGAGATCGTCGAAGCGGTCACCGAGACTCAGGCCGCCTTCGACGCGAACGATCTCCTCACGCTCCCGATCGCCGACGTCCTGCTGGAGCCGACGCACCGGGTCGCCGAGCTGATCGCCAGCCGTTCACCGGCTGCGCCGGGCCAGACAGCCCAGGCCGGACCGGCCACCTCGACGCCGTCCACCTCGACGCCGTCCACCGCCGGCGACTGAGCCGCGGCGGACGGCGGAAGCCGCGAGCGCGCGCCGCGACGCGGCCAGCGACCTGGCCACGCTGCTGGGGCGACTGCCCCTCGACACGCTCGAGGCGGTCCGCCAGCGCGTCCCCCGAACTGACCGCCGCCGTCTGACCCGGGCCGACGCCGATTCAGCCGAGTAACGACACGTCCCGCGCCGCGCCGGTGGACGCGGAGGTGGCCATGGCGGCGTAGGCCCGCAGCGCCGCCGACACCGGCCGCTCCCGGTCCCGGGCCTGGTAGCCGCCGCCGGCCAGAAGCTCGGCCCGGCGACGCTCGAGCTCGGCGTCCTCGACCCGAAGGTCGATACGCCGGTTGGGGATATCGATGTCGATGATGTCGCCGGGCTGGACGAGCGCGATCGGACCGCCGTGGGCCGCCTCCGGCGAGACGTGCCCGATCGACAGGCCGGAGCTTCCGCCGGAGAATCGGCCGTCGGTGACCAGCGCGCACTTCGGGCCCAGGCCCCGCCCCTTGAGGAAGGCGGTCGGGTAGAGCATCTCCTGCATGCCCGGCCCGCCCCGGGGACCCTCGTACCGCACGATGATGACGTCGCCCGGCGTGATCCGACCAGACAGGATGGCCTCGACCGCCTCGTCCTGGCTCTCGACGACGAACGCGGGTCCGCTGAACACCCACTGGCTCTGGTCGACGCCGGCTGTCTTCACGACCGCGCCGTCGGGGGCGAGGCTCCCCCACAGCACGGCCAGGCCGCCCTCGGCGGTGTAGGCGTGCTCGATGTCGCGGATGCAGCCCGCGGCCGCGTCGGTGTCGAGCGAGTCCCACCGGTTGGTCGACGAGAACGGCTCGATCGTGCGCACCCCGCCGGGCGCGGCGTGGAACAGCTCGATCGCGGCCGGCGCCGGCTCCGGTCGGCGGATGTCCCAGCTGGCCAGGAACTCCTCGAGGCTTTCGGAGTGCACCGAGCGCACGTCGTGCGCGAGCAGGCCCGCCCGGTCCAGCTCGCCCAGGATCGCCGGGATACCGCCGGCCCGGTGCACGTCCTCGATGTGGTACTTCGTGCTGCTCGGCGCGACCTTGCACAGGCACGGCACCCGGCGCGAGATGGCGTCGATGTCGTCCAGCGTGATGTCGACGCCGGCCTCGACGGCCGCCGCCAGCAGGTGCAGGACGGTGTTGGTCGACCCGCCCATCGCCACGTCGACCGCGAACGCGTTGCGGAAGGCCGAGAGAGTGGCGATCGAGCGCGGCAGCACCGCGTCGTCATCCTTGTCGTAGTAGCGGCGGGCCAGCTCGACGACCAGCTTCCCGGCCCGGCTGAACAGGTCCCGGCGGGCAGCCGCGGTGGCCAGCGTCGAACCGTTGCCCGGCAGGGCCAGGCCGAGGGCCTCGGTCAGGCAGTTCATCGAGTTCGCCGTGAACATGCCCGAACAGGATCCGCAGGTCGGGCAGGCTGAGCGCTCGATGCCGCCGAGGGCCTCGTCGGAGACCGACGGGTCGGCCGAGGCCGACATCGCGCTGATCAGGTCGGTCTTCACCCGGGCCACGCCGTCGGCCACCACGACCTTTCCGGCCTCCATCGGGCCGCCGGAGACGAAGACCGTCGGGATGTTGAGGCGCAGCGCGGCCAGCAGCATGCCGGGCGTGATCTTGTCACAGTTCGAGATGCAGACCAGGGCGTCCGCGCAGTGTGCGTTCACCATGTACTCGACGCTGTCCGCGATCACCTCGCGGGAGGGCAGCGAGTAGAGCATGCCCCCGTGGCCCATCGCGATCCCGTCGTCGACGGCGATCGTGTGGAACTCGCGAGCCACCCCGCCGGCCTCGGCGACCGCGTCCGCGACGATCCGGCCGAGGTCCTTGAGGTGCACGTGGCCCGGGACGAACTCGGTGAAGCTGTTGGCGACGGCGACGATGGGCTTGCCGAAGTCGCCGTCAGTCATCCCGGTCGCCCGCCACAGGGCGCGGGCTCCCGCCATGTTGCGGCCATGGGTTGTCGTCCGGGAACGCAGTGCGGGCATCGGAACCTCGGGGGGCGATCGTGTCGAGCGGACGTTTTCCACGGTAATCCCGAACGGGCCGATTCGCGGTACCGGACGCCCGGCGCGCGCCCCGGGCGAGTTCGCCGGCAGCCCTTGACACCCCTCCCGCCGGTCTGAACGCCGAGGTCAGGGCCCGGAGGCACGACGGCTGACAGACCGTCAGGCCGGCAGGTCGGTGTAGTGCTCGACGTCCGGCGGCGCGGCGAAGAACGGGCCGAGCAGCTCCCGCCACCGGCCGAAGGCCGGCGACTCGCGGAACCCGACCAGGTGGGCGTCGAGGGTGTCCCACTCGACCAGCAGGACGAAGCGCGACGGCGACTCGACCCCCTGGGTCAACCGGGCGCTCCGGCAGCCGGGATTCTCCGTGAGCAGGGACTTCGCCTGCGCGAACGCCGCGGCGAACCCCGCCTCGGCACCGGGCGCGACGGTGAACACCGCGAGCTCCAGGACCGGGCCGTCCGCCGGGCGCGATGGGGATGATGCCGTCGTCATGGCGCCAGTCTGCCGCTTCGCGACACGGCGGTCCCGCCGCGCGGCGACCCGTGCGAGGATCACGCCGTGAACAGGCCGGACGGGCCGGGCCTGAGCCCGGCGGGTGGACGCCGGTCCGCCGAACATTCGGTGGTCGTCGCGGCGGTCGTCCTGACCGCCGTCGTCCTGGCGGTGGCGACGGCCGTTCCCTCGCCCGCCGCGAAGGCCGGCGGACTCCTGGCGGCGCTGGCCGCCGTCACTGTTCTCGGCGTCGGCATGGCCTGGGTCCGGGTCGTCGCCGCCGCTCACGGCCGCGCCCCGGGCACCGGCGCGGGGGGCGGCCAGCTGGCCCCTCCACCGGAAGCACCGTTGGAAACACCGCTGTCGGCCGACGGCACGCAGCCGATTTCGCCGGTGTCAAGGACGCCCGGCCGGACACCCGGCGGTGGCCTTCCAGGCCCGACCATAGACGTCGAGTAAGCTCGGCTCTGACCCGGATTTGTCGTCCACGCCGCGGCCGCCACCCCCATGGGCCGGCCACCGCGGCCGGGCACATCACCGGGCATCCCTCCTGTCACGGACCGTCCGTGGCCGCTTGAGTCCACAGGAGGTGGGTTCAGCTTGTCGCGTCATTACGAACTTATGGTGATCCTCGAACCGGATCTCGAGGAGCGCACCGTCGCGCCGTCACTCGACCAGTACCTCAACGTCGTCCGCCAGGGCGGCGGCGTGGTGGAGAAGGTCGACGTCTGGGGCCGTCGGCGGCTGTCCTACGAGATCCGCAAGAGCCACGAAGGCATCTACGCGATCATCGATCTGCGCGCGGAGCCCGACGTCGTCGCCGAGCTGGACCGCCAGCTCGTCCTGAACGAGTCGATCATGCGCACGAAGGTGATCCGTCTTCCCGAGTTGAAGCAGAAGCGCAAGGCCGTCGCGTGACCACGCGCCGGAGTAGTCGCGTGACGACGGGCCAGGGTAGGGAGCGCACTCATGGCTGGTGAGACCGTCATCACGGTCGTCGGCAACCTGACGGCCGACCCGGAGCTTCGGTTCACGCCGAACGGCGCCGCCGTCGCGAACTTCACCGTCGCGGCGACCCCTCGCATCCTGGACCGGGCCACGAACGAGTGGAAGGACGGCGAGGCGCTGTTCCTGCGCTGCTCGATCTGGCGCCAGGCCGCCGAGCACGTGGCCGAGTCACTGACCAAGGGCGCGCGAGTAATCGTGCAGGGCCGGCTCAAGCAGCGCTCCTACGAGACCCGTGAGGGCGAGAAGCGCACGGTCATCGAGCTGGACGTCGAGGAGATCGGCCCGTCGCTGCGGTACGCCACCGCGAAGGTGAACCGCGCGGCCCGGGGCGGCGGCGGTGGTGGCAGCCAGGGCGGCTACGGCGGCGGCGGCCAGGGCGGCTACGGCGGCGGTAACGGCGGCGCGCCCGTCGGCGCGGGCGCCCCCTCCGGCGGCGGTGGCGGCTACGGCAGCGGCGGCGGCCCGGCCGACGACCCGTGGTCCGCGCCGGCTGGCCCCTACTCGGACGAGCCCCCGTTCTGACGCCACTGACCGGGGCGCGGTGAGCGCCTCGCGGTCCCCGGCCGACTGACTACCTCGCGCGCCAGCCCCGCCTGGCGGACCGCCCGGCGGCGGACCCCGAAGCGACGCGGCGCGCGGACATCACGAGGAGACAACCATGGCCAAGGCGGCCGTGCGCAAGCCGAAGAAGAAGGTCTGCGCGTTCTGCAAGGACAAGACCGAGTACATCGACTACAAGGACACCTCGCTGCTGCGCAAGTTCATCTCGGACCGGGGCAAGATCCGGGCCCGCCGGGTCACCGGGAACTGCAGCCAGCACCAGCGAGACGTCGCGGTCGCGGTGAAGAACAGCCGCGAGATGGCGCTCCTCCCGTACACCTCGACGGCCCGCTAGGGAGGACGCCGTGAAGCTGATCATCACTCAGGAGGTCCCGGGCCTCGGTAGCCCCGGTGACATCGTCGAGGTCGCCGACGGCTACGGCCGCAACTACCTCATCCCCCGCCGGTACGCGATCCTGGCGACCCGCGGCGCGCAGAAGCAGGTGGAGCAGATCCAGCGGGCCCGCTCGGCCCGGGCGGTCCGCGACCTCGGCCACGCGCAGGAGATCGCCGGCCAGCTCGGCGGCCTGTCGGTGCGACTGCCGGTGCGCGCCGGCAAGGAAGGCCGCCTGTTCGGCTCGGTCACCTCGGCCGACGTCGTGTCGGCCGTGACCGCCGCCGGCGGCCCGGAACTGGACCGCCGCAAGGTGGACCTGTCCGCGCCGATCAAGTCGGTCGGACGGCACGCGGTCTCGGTGCACCTGCACCCGGACGTCGTGGCTACCGTCCAGCTGGAGGTCGTCGCGGCCTGATCGGGACGCGGCGCGGAACGTGATGAAGGGCTCCCGGACCTCGGTCCGAGAGCCCTTCGCGCTGTTCGGACCAGCTCGCCGAGCGCGCCGGTCTATGCTCGAGCACCTCGCGGGGAAGATCGTGACGAATCTGGCCCAACTTTTTTCTGTCCACAGGGTGCCCGATCGCCGATGCCCCAGTGGGCTGGGCAATCCACTCCGGACGCCGGCTGGGGATCCACAGTTGTCCACAGCTCGAGGTCAGAAACGGGCCCTGTATCCCCAACATGCACGGCGTTTCACACAGGCTCTGTCCACAGGGCCTGTGGATAACCGTTTCGCGAATCGCGGAGCCGGCCTCTAGGGTCGGGGATCCAGGCGGGGTGCTTGACCTGGGCGGCGCGGTGTCGGAAGATTGCTACGTCGAACATATGTTCCTGTTTGATCGGCGCGGATCGATCGGAAGTCAGTGATCGACACTCGTTGATCAAGGCTGATTGATCGACGCTGATTGATCAGCACAGGGGGCACCCCGATCCCGGCCCCCGATCCCGCGACGAAGGAACGGCCGTGACGCTGACCGATGTCACCCGTGGTGGTGCGGGCTCCCCGCCACCGGTCGAGTTCGACCGCACGCCACCGCACGATCTGCCGGCGGAGCAGAGCGTGCTCGGCGGAATGCTCTTGTCGAAGGACGCGATCGCCGACGTCGTCGAGGTCGTCCGGGCCGTCGACTTCTACCGGCCCGCGCACAGCATGGTCTTCGAGGTCATCGGTGACCTCTACGGGGCCGGGGAACCCGCCGACGTCATCAGCACCGCCGCCGAGCTCGCCCGGCGCGACCTGCTGGAACGGGTCGGCGGCGCAACCTACCTCCACACGCTGATCTCCAGTGTGCCAACGGCAGCCAACGCCGGCTACTACGCCCGGATCGTGGCCGAGAAGGCCGTTCTGCGCCGGTTGGCCGAGGCGGGCACCCGGATCGTGCAGATGGCGCTCGGACCGGCGCCCGACGTTGACGACGTCGTCGACCGGGCCCAGGCGACCGTCTACGACGTGACCGAGCACCGCGCCAGCGAGGACTACGCCACCCTGGGCGAGCTGCTCAACCCGGCCTTAGAGGAGATGGAGGCGATCGGGAGCCACGACGGCGCGCTCACCGGCGTGCCCACCGGCTTCGTCGACCTCGACGAGCTGACCAACGGCCTGCACGGCGGTCAGCTGTGGATCGTGGCCGCCCGGCCCGCCGTCGGCAAGAGCACCCTCGGCCTCGACCTCGCCCGCGCCGCCTCGATCAAGAACGGGATGACCTCGGCCATCTTCTCGCTGGAGATGAGCCGCATGGAGATCACCATGCGGCTCCTCTCAGCCGAGGCCCGGGTATCGCTCCAGAACATCCGGACCGGCCGGCTGACCGACGACGACTGGGCCCGGCTGGTCCGCCGGATGGGCGAGGTGGCCGAGGCGCCGCTCTACATCGACGACAGCCCGCACCTGACGATGATGGAGATCCGCGCGAAGGCGCGCCGGATGCGCCAGCGCAACGACCTGCGTCTGATCATCCTGGACTACCTCCAGCTGATGTCCTCGCCCAAGCGGGTCGAGAGCCGCCAGCAGGAGGTCAGCGAGATCTCCCGGTCGATGAAGCTGCTGGCCAAGGAGCTCGATATCCCGATCGTGGCGATCTCCCAGCTCAACCGGGCCTCCGAGCAGCGGGCCGACAAACGGCCCCAGCTCTCCGACCTGCGCGAGTCGGGCTCGCTCGAGCAGGACGCGGACGCCGTGATCCTGCTCTACCGGGAGGACGCGGTCGAGAAGGAGTCAGCCCGTGCCGGCGAGGCCGACTTCATCCTGGCCAAGCACCGTAACGGCCCGACCGGCACGGTGACCGTCGCATTCCAGGGCCACTACTCGCGGTTCGTCGACATGGCCGGCTGATCTCGGCCGCCGACAGCCCAGCAGTCAGCGCAACCGGTCCGCCAGCCGCACCACCGCCGGCCCGACGTGCGAAACGACATCAACGCCGCCAGCCTCAACCGAAGCCCCTTCGGCCAGCCCACAAGCGTCACCTGGAAAGCTCCTCATGATCCCTAGATTGACCTGATGGTCGAGCTGGAGGACCGGGACGCTCAGCGGCGGTGGGCGATCTGGATGAGGTTCCCGCAGGTGTCGTCGAGGACGGCGGTGGTAATCGGACCCATCTCCGTCGGCTCCTGGGTGAAGCGGACGCCGAGGGCGCGCAGGCGCTCGACCTCCTTGTGGACGTCGTCCACAGCGAACGAGGTGTACGGGATACCGTCGGCGACGAGCGCCTCCT